>Ga0255113_1000081_pt1 | contig 26193 bp, 58 predicted proteins | sample Law_Yuk_RepC_8h_FD_188473 | JGI IMG/M metagenome (GOLD analysis project Ga0255113, IMG submission 188473) | Freshwater microbial communities from St. Lawrence River, New York, United States - Law_Yuk_RepC_8h | ecosystem: Environmental > Aquatic > Freshwater > River | place: USA: New York... | reverse complement strand
TATTAATCCAGACGAGAATGCGTTAAAGATCGATGTGAGGCCGGTCGAGTATAATAATCTTCTTTACAAAGCATATATAGTCATTTATAAAGATGAAAATTTGATTAATCTAGATTATCTAGACGATGCAAAATTCATTGATTATCATGAGTTATTGGCAAAAATGGAATCTCCTTATAAAGATTTGTTGAAAACCATATCAATTTGGAGGCAATTATAAGATAATTATGCATATGGTAAAAACAGAAGATTGTTATGTTGTAATTGATGAACAGGGAAATCTTGTAGAGGAATACATGGAGTATCTTTTTGACAGTGTAGAAGAAGCAGAAACACACCTTGAAAAGAACGACGATGACGCAGATGAATATGAAGTCGTATCTCTGATTGAATTTTTTGATAATATAAACGATAAATTACTTGAATAAATAGATCGCCGGTGTTATAGTATGTGATATTATGACAACCGAAATTAAAACACCAAATACACTTCCTATTGCTGAAGATTTTTATTCAATCCAATGTGAAGGTATTACTACAGGAAAGCCTGCATATTTTATCAGGCTCAAGGGATGTAATCTCACGTGCGGTGCATCACCGACATTCATCAAGCAGATTCAACAACAAGGCAAGGGGAATATTGATTCGGGATCTTTCCAAGGAGATTTGCATAAAGAAGGCAAGGCAAGTTGGACATGCGATTCGATTCCAGTATGGCTATTCGGCGAAGCAAAGCCATTTGAATATCTGACTGATAAATGGCGAGAACAAAAAATGCATGATGGTCTTAGCATGTATGATTGGATTGTTCGACGACAGATCCATTTGATTTGGACTGGCGGAGAACCAACAATGCATCAAAAGAAGATCACAGAATTTCTTAATGTATTTGCTGCAAAGGAAAGCATATATCCATATAGTGAATTGGAAACCAATGGATCTCTTAATCTTGATGATGATTTTCTTGAAAGCATGAGTCAGATTAATTGCAGCTTGAAGCTCAAAAATTCAGGCATGTCTACAGCAAAGAGACTCAATCCGAAAGCAATTGAACAGATTAAAGAGCACTGGAACTCGTGGTTTAAGTTTGTTATTAGCACAGAAGAAGATGTCCATGAATTCATAAAAGAAATTTGCGAACCTCATGATATTGATATGACCCAAGTTGTGTGCATGCCTGGATTAGATAGGCAAGAAGATTTTCATGAGCGAACACAGTTTGTTCTTGAAATGGCGAAGAAGTATGGTTTCCATGGCTTGACGAGAATGCACATCAGTGCATGGGGAGCTACCACCGGCGTCTGATATAATTTTATGATCTCACATATTCAATTTTACAAGGGATATGCTACTAAGTTAGCCAATATCGGAACTAAGCGGTTTGATTTCAAACCAGGCATTAATGTATTATTCGGTCCTAATGGATGTGGTAAAAGCACAATCCTCAAAACTGCCGCGGCATATTGCGCAATCCCTAATTCAGGATGGACGACATTCAGTGACTCAAAGCATTTCATCAATCCAGATGTAGAGTACTACCCACATAATTACGCAAAGTACTCTCCAGGTAATTGTGTTGCTGATGTTGGATGGGATGGAACTCCTACTCTTTTTAATGCAGGCGATATTGCGGCAGACGAGAGTTGGTTCTACAAAAATGTAGGACAGTCTAAGGATAATATCTTCAGCGAGCAAGAGCAGATGTTGGCTATGGTCAATAACCCGTCGAGCGGCGAATACCGGTCTTATCAGATCAATAAAATCTTGAATCATATTAAGAGCAATAAAGCTCAAGCGCCCTTAGGTGACGCCAATTCTAATCCACAAGAAGCAGCGTATATCGGGTCATTACCAAGAACAGGCAGAAATACTATATTGTTTGATGAACCTGAAAGATCGCTTAGTATGCCTAAGCAATTAGCACTTTTTAATGCATTGGATCATTTTAATGATTTTCAGATCATCATATCAACTCATAGTCCTTTGATCTTGTTCAAAGAAAATATCAACATCATCGACGTTGAAGAAGGATATGCCAATGAGTGTATTCAAATCTTGATCAATCTATTCGCACAAATTCAATAACATGTTTTTAACCGAAGCACAAAAATCAAAAATCAAAGACATTATTAAAAGTGCTGGATTATCATACCATTCGAATGATGTACTTGAGTATCAAAACTGGCGTGTCCTTGATGCTCTACAAAAGGAAAACAAAGAACTCAAACGTAGAATTGAAAAACTTGAAAAGAAAAGTTCTAATTAAAGATCCTATAACGAAGGTGTATCTGCAGTGAAGTGAATAATTTCGGATTGTCATAATTATCCAAATCTTCCAAAGAAACAGGTATACGATCGTTATTTCCGTGGGGATACAAAAAGCAGGCGTAAGAGTTCTTAAAAAGCATTAAACATGCAGAACCTCTTACGCCTGCTTTATTTTCACAATCGTAGAATATAAATGTAGACTCAGGAGTAGGCATTCTTACATTGTAGAATTGGTCACCATGACATCATAATTTTGCTGACATTCTGGACAATCTTTGCATGTACAACTATGCTTCATTGCATATTGGCATTTGCCCTTTAGGCGGGGCACCTCAACACCAGGCTTGCTTGAAACGTCAAATTCATCTTCTCTATACATATCTTCTTTAAGTTTTACCCCTCTTGCGACAAGCACATCTTTTTTTGTAATTTTGCCGTCGCCAGTCAAATCAGTTAGCTTTTTCTTTGATTTCTGGTCTGATACTTTTTTATATGCGTCGAATATTAGATCACGTTCTTTGTTTTTTCTCATGATATTACTTATCAAATATATGATTGTAATGTTTTATACAAAGAATCTTCTGATGAAAGACCTGACTGGGTTGAGATAACTTCTCCATCTTTGAACCAAAGCAATGTCGGAATACTTCTGATATTGTGTGTTTTAGCCAATGTTGCAATATCTTCATCATCAACATTAGCTTTGTATACAGTGATTTGATCTTTGTTTGATTCCGAAAATTTCTCAAGTACAGGTGCAAGCATCTTACATGGACCGCACCAATCAGCATAAAAATCGACTAATACTAGCTTGCTATTTTTTAATGCGGAATTATATTCATTTGTTGTTTTGATGGAATTAATCATAGAGTTAAAATAAATATATTCGAGCATGAAATTTTCAACAGATAAAAGCACCGCACCTAAAAAATTGTCAGACACAGAAGAAAAGCAATTTTGGAGAGCAAAAAAGAAAATTGCATTTAAGCATAAAAAAACTGCAAATAAAACCAACAACACCGGATGGGTTAAAATGCTAGGCAAGCGAATTAATAAGTACGACGCAAAGATTGGTAATTTATCAGAGCATAATAGCTTTATTGGGTATTTGTTAGAAGCAGACGACAATGCAGAAATTGTCCTACCACAACAAGACAACCCAAAAGTACAACTTACACAATGGCCTGACAAAATGCTTAGAGTCATTGAACGTATGAAAACCATCAATGATGGTAGATCCGTTGATCCATATAACACAAAAGAATATATTAAAAAATTTAATAAATTCAGTGTCAAAACAGGAACTGAAATTGGAAATGGTGCAATCTATGTTGCCGTTTATTTGGATTCGCAACAAGCGTCACCCAAATTAAATGCAGGATCCACATACGATGACATTGAACAATTTCTTATCAATCACATCGAGGCGAATGGCGCGGATGTATATTTTGATAATACAAAAATAGAAGTCAAAGATGGCGAGACACTCTTTCGAGTAGGCGGCAGCAGCAAATCAATCGCAAAGGCTGTAACCTTAGTGGCGCCGATTAATACTCTACTTGATAGCTTTAAAACCAAATATTTGGAATACTTTGAAAACCTTGGCGACCAAGATGCGATAAAAGAATTCAACGCCAAATATGCCGTCTACTTTGAACCCGACGTTTCGTGGGGTATAAAAAAGTATGAGTTCTTTACTGCGGATGGCACTAAGCGCAAAGACACATTCGCCACCCTCAAAAAATATATTGATGGTAAAATAAATGCATCAAGTGGCGATGCATTTGATCGCAAAGGATTTACATCAAGCATGTTTGATGCGTTATCTGCAATTGAGCAAAACGCAGACATTACATCCAGAGGACAATACATAAAGGCGCTCAATGATATAATCAGAGACTCTAAATCTATAGCATCTTTTACGGACGCATACAAAGATCTTTATACTGATATTGTATCCAAATCAAACGAAATCCATAATGCGTTGCAAACCCTTGCAACCTCTATAATGGGAAGCTCTGATCAGATCTACTTTACAAAGAAACAAGGATTTGTACTGGCTGATGTAACCAACGTATCGAATGCAATTAAAGTTACATCAATATCGTCTGGCCGTGCAAATGCGAAATTGAATATTGATTAATTATTCCCAGCTTATTCTCTTTTTTGATTTTTTAGATCTTTCGCCCTTGGCTGTACATTGAGAAAGAGTTGGGCGGCATGCTGGATAGCCCTTACGCTTTTCTCCTTCTTGTCTGCCGCAAGGGACCAGCTTGCCTTTTTTACTTTTCTTGCAATCTATCCATCCTTTGCCGTGATTCCTATTAAACCACGTATTCAAGGTATCCTCATGGAGAATTTTATCGTTGTTTGGGGCACACGATTCTTTTTTTGAATCACCCCAATTGCTTGCACCCATTTTGCGACATCTAACAATCGCACCAGACGCATACGCAGAAGGAAATACTTTATATCTTCGTTTGACTTTATAATAGCATTTATCTTTTGCTTCTATCAAACGCAAAAATTCAGTTAATTTAGTCGCCATTATATATCGCCTTTGATGACATCAACCATATCACGGGTTTTTAAAAACGAACTAACAGATTCGACATAGTCTTCTGCAATTGTAATCTTTGACTGCACCCATGCAGGCAGTTCTGTTGGTGATTGAATTACTTCTAAAATTTCACCGATTCGTTCCGCCATATTTAGTAAACTTGAAATGGCCATTTCGGTCTCACCGTCGAAATGATGATCACCCTTATGTTCAATTGGTGATTTGAGATACTTTTGAAAAATGTCACAGTGCATAATGTTATTTATGCCAACATATGCGACTACTTCTTAGACTTGAGCAAAAGATACGCCTCGTATCTTAAATATTGAATTGGGATATTCCTCCATCTTTCAGTTTCTGTGTTTAGATAGTTAATCGCCAATGCTCTTAGTTTCTTTCCAGTCATCTGGCTATACATAAATGCATATAGAGACAGCTGTAATGCATAGTTGTTGAATTCACATGATTGCAGATGATCAACAGGCTTCAGTAGATATTCATTGTATTTAGAAAGATATCTGAACTGTTTATTGGTCTTGAAGTCCATGATACTAAACTCAGACCCGTGATCGACTATTACGTCAGCCATGCCAGCAACTTTAAACTCGTGGTTGTATACGATCTTTTCTGCATATATAACATTCGCATCGCCTAGTAAATTTAAATTGTGTGTGAATGAGCTGTAGAGGTTCGAATTGCCTGGTGTTTCTTTATACTCTATAATAAAGTCTTCCATGATCTTATGATAATTCTTTCCTCGATGGCAGCTAAAGTCCTTAATTTCATCCCATTTATCCATGACTTCTTCCGCAGTGGTGCCGTAATCTTTTGCTTTTTTTGCAGCCCAATACTTTGTATCAAAAGGTTTTTTGAACTGCGATAAAACAGCAGAAACACTAGTATATTCTTCGCCAGTCTCAGTATTGATATATTTGTGTGTTTCTTCTATGAGTTTTATCATAGCAATAAAATATAATAGGTTATCTGCAAATTCAATGACTGATTTCGAATAATTATATTTTATGCGATATAAAGATGTAGATCTGATTTGGGAAGCATATGCAAAGAAAGCAGACATCGACCCTAAGCAATTAAAAATGGGGATTAAGGTCGAAATGGAGCACACAGATGATCCTAAAACTGCCGAGAAGATTGCGCTTGATCATCTAGGAGAGGATCCTTTATATTATACAAAACTCAAAAAAGCAAATTTATGAACGCAGTAGCAAGACTTATTGGTTGGATCCGCGAAGAAACGGAACAAAATGTTAAAATCACTCTCGACAAGACATCCGCACGAAAGCTAATGGATGGTTTAGAATCCGCCATTACTCCGTGCCCAGATCCTACACAAGACATTCAATTGAATTTAGAAAATCGCCAAAAAGCAATTGACGAATATATGTATGGGCCAGCCGATCCGAATAATCCGGGAGACTATTGGGATTCATTAGCTTTGGTGTGGAGAGAAGATGACGTCAATGCAGTCAAAGGAATGGTTTGTGGTAATTGCGCTGCATTCAATGTAACAAAAAGAATGAAAGCCTGCATAAAAACAGGCTTTCAAGATAAGGGAGAAGATGATTGGGATACCGTAGATGCTGGCGAACTTGGTTACTGCCAATTTTTGAATTTCAAATGTGCAGCTAAAAGAACATGCAAGTCTTGGGTTACTGGCGGACCAATCAAGTGACGTTATTTCAAGTATCGGAGATAACCAGCCACATACTGATAGCTTTCATTTACAGTCCTCATCCGTGAAAGAATAGCGTCGATTCTGGCCTTCTGTGCTGGTATAATTTGCGCTGCTTTTACCTTTTCGTATTCATCAGAATCTGGGAAATAAAAGCGGTCACGCCATTTGGTCATGCCAATATTTCTGCCGTCGCCAGTTACATCGTAGCCGGATTGTTTAATGAATGACACAACATACGGAACATATTTTGCGACGGGTGCCGCGTTCTGTTTTCCTTTGATTTGATTTATCTCGTCACCGTCAATCTCAAGCGTAACGTGTGGTTTGTTATTTTGATCCCATAGACTGATTATATTCTCAGGATCATATCCAGCAGCACAGTGCCCCATTGTTTCGCCTTCATATTTACACATTTTTTTGGATAGCGATTGGACCCATTTGTATGGAGGCATTTCTTTTACCACCTCATAATCTTCGCCTTCTACAAGATCAAAATTCGATGATACTTTGGCAGAAGACATTGAGTCATCCCATGCAGGGACTTCGACCATATAAACATCTTTTGGCGTCTTTTTGAATAGATCCTTTAAATATTGATCATCTTTGGTTTTGAAATAATCAGCGACGTGATTCAAAAAAGAAATGCGTTCATCTGTATATGTGACGTCAAAACTATTAGCTGACCAATCAGGATCTCCTTCTTTTGGTGTATGTTTTTGTATAAGGCGCATGCGGGCATTCTCATTATCGTTTTGGCTATCTTGGAAATATCTTTTCTCCGCCTTGATAAACCAATCAATAATTCTCTTGTCTGATATTTTTTTATCTTGTGTGATTTGGTTAACAACATCCACTATAGGATCTGTCGAGTATAGATTCGCCTCGCCCAACATAAAACTACGAAATATTTTGTCAAATTTATTCATATTTAAAATATTTATTTTTATCACCTTTGATAAGTCTTATCTCTTAATAGATTTCCACATTGCAGCCGCTGCAATTTTTTTGCCCTTTTCGCCACCACCTGCAGCCTTAGCCATCTTCTCAAAGCCAGGACCTTTTTTACCAATATCCTCACCAGCCTTTGCTTTTTTGACTACATTAGACTTTTGTTTCTGGGTTAACCCCGCTGATGGTTTAGATTTTTTGGCCTCGGTGATGCATTCGAGATATGCGTTATAGATGGAATCATTTTCTCTGTATTTCATAAAATATACTTACATAAAAGAAAAAACATTAATCAATGCAAATCATGCGAATATCCTTCCTTTCACATCACATACTGCCCTTACTTGTTCTTCAGTGAAATTAACAGTGTTATTACTGCAATAGAAATCACGACCTACTTCCTTTGGCGCCCCTTCCAAAGATGTGAGAGAGTTGTTGGAGCAATAGAAATCGCCTCCTACTTTCTCTGGAGCACCTTTCAGGGATGTGAGGGAGTTGTAGTGGCAATAGAAATCACTTCCTACTTTCTCTGGTGCTCCTTCCAAGGAAGTCAGAGAGTTGTTGTGGCAAAGGAAATCACGACCTACTTTCTCTGGTGCTCCTTTCAGGGAAGTCAGAGAGTTGTAGTAGCAAAGGAAACTTCCACCTACTTTCTCCGGTGCACCTTCTAAGGATGTGAGGGAGTTGTCGATGCAACGGAAGTTTCCTTCTACTGTCACATCAGAAAAAACATCTGGAATCTTTTCAAATCCTAAACCGGATATATTTATTTCGTCTATTATTTTCATACATTTATAGTGCCACGCACATCACATACTGCCCTTACTTGTTCTTCAGTGAACTTGCCGGGATTTTCTCCACAATAGAAATCACCATACACTATCTTTGGTGCTCCTTCGAGCGACGTGAGTTTATTATAAGTACAAACAAAATCCCCATCTACGGTCTCAGGAGAGCCTTTCAGTGAAGTTAGATTGTTGTGATGACATGTGAAATCCCCATTTATTTCCTTTGGAGCCCCTTCTAGTGAAGTGAGTTGGTTGTTGTCGCAATGGAAACCACCTCCTACTTCCTCTGGAGCACCTTCTAAGGAAGTGAGAGAGTTGCTGCCGCAATAGAAATCACCTACTTTCTCTGGTGCGCCTTCTAAGGATGTGAGCTGATTGCTCCCACAATCAAAATAACCACTCACTTCGTCGGGGGCACCTTTTAGAGTAGTGAGTTGATTTTGCTCGCAATCGAAATGACCACCTACTTTCCTTGGCGCTCCTTCTAGAGTGATGAGAAAGTTATGATCACAAAAGAACCCACCATCTACTCTTTTCGGCGCCCCTTCTAGAGTAGTGAGATTGTTGTGGGTGCAAAGGAAATGTTCGTATACTGTCACATCAGAAAAGATGTCCGGTATCTTTTCAAATCCTAAACCGGATATGTTTATTTCGTCTATTATTTTCATACAAATATTTTACCTTTGACATCACATACTGCTCGCACTTGTTCTTCAGTGAACTTGACTGCATTGTACACACATATGAAATCACCACCTACTTCCTTTGGTGCACCTTCTAAAGAGGTGAGAGGGTTGTCGGCGCATATAAAATTTCCTCCTACTTCCTTTGGTGCTCCTTCTAAAGAAGTGAGCTTGTTGATATAGCAATTGAAATCACCACCTACTTTCTCTGGCCCTCCTTTTAGAGTAGTGAGAGAGTTGTTGCGGCAATAGAAATCACCACCTACTTCGTTTGGCCCACCTTCTAAGGAAGCAAGAGAGTTGTTGGTACAATTGAAATTTCCACGCACTTCCTTCGGCGCTCCTTCTAAAGAGGTGAGTTTGTTGTTGTAGCAATGGAAATACCCACCCACTTTCTCTGGTGCTCCTTCTAAGGATGTGAGGGAGTTGTAGGAGCAAATGAAATTACCACGTACTTCCTTCGGCGCTCCTTCTAAGGAGATGAGAGGGTTGCCGGTGCAATAAAAATTCCCTTCTACTATCACATCAGAAAAGACATCTGGAATCTTTTCAAATCCTAAATCGGATATGTTTATTTCGTCTATTATTTTCATACGTATATTCGGCCTTTCACATTACACACTGCCCTTACTTGTTCTTCAGTGAACTTAACAGTGTTATTACTACAAAAGAAACTTCCCTCTACTTTCTCTGGTGCTCCTTCTAAGGAAGTGAGAGAGTTGTCGTCGCAAATGAAATCACCACGTACTTCCTTTGGTGACCCTTCCAAGGATGTGAGAAAGTTGTCGGTGCAAAGGAAATTACCACCTACTTTCTCTGGTGCTCCTTCCAAAGATGTGAGGGAGTTGTTGTGGCAAAAGAAATCACCCTCTACTTTCTCTGGTGCTCCTTCTAAGGAAGTGAGGGAGTTGTAGGAGCAATAGAAATCACCCTCTACTTTCTCTGGTGCACCTTCTAAGGATGTGAGAGAGTTGTAGGGGCAATAGAAATTACCACCTACTTCCTTTGGCGCCCCTTCCAAGGATGTGAGAAAGTTGTCGGTGCAATCAAAATAATTTTCTACTTTCACATCAGAAAAGATATCTGGTATCTTTTCAAATCCTAAACCGGATATGTTTATTTCGTCTATTATTTTCATACGAATATCCTTCCTTTCACATCACATACTGCTCGAACTTGTTCTTCAGTGAACTTAACAGTGTTATTACTGCAAAAGAAACTTCCCTCTACTTTCTCTGGTGCTCCTTCCAAAGATGTGAGAGAGTTGTTGTTACAATAGAAACTTCCACCTACTTTCTCTGGTGCCCCTTCCAAGGAAGCGAGAGAGTTGTTGTTGCAAAAGAAATCACCCTCTACTTCCTTTGGAGCCCCTTCCAAAGAAGTGAGAGAGTTGTTGTAGCAATGGAAATACCCGCCTACTTCCTTTGGTGCTCCTTCCAAAGATGTGAGAGAGTTGTTGTTGCAATAGAAACTTCCACCTACTTTCTCTGGTGCCCCTTCCAAGGAAGCGAGAGAGTTGTTGTTGCAATAGAAACTTCCACCTACTTCCTTTGGAGCACCTTCCAAAGAAGTGAGAGAGTTGTTGTAGCAATGGAAACCACGACCTACTTTCTCTGGTGCACCTTTCAGGGAAGTCAGAGAGTTGTTGTAGCAATGGAAATAACGTCCTACTTTCTTTGGTGCACCTTCTAAGGAAGTGAGGGAGTTGTTGTGGCAAGAGAAATGACCTTCTACTTTCTCTGGCGCCCCTTCCAAGGATGTGAGAAAGTTGTCGGTGCAATCAAAATAATTTTCTACTTTCACATCAGAAAAGATGTCTGGAATCTTTTCAAATCCTAAACCGGATATGTCTACTTCGTCTATTATTTTCATAAAATACATACTTACCGCAACTTTGATCATTACATAGGCAACAGACAAGAATACCGATAGGACTTTTCACACCTCCATCCACACCCAAGTCCAGGTGGCGTAGCATCGTGATTAAACACACATATTTCGCTTATAATAAAGTCTCATGCTTAATCTATATAGATTTCTGTATTTACAAAGGAACGTATATAACTAAGAGTATGAAGCTTAATATATAGTCTATGCTTCTATTAAGGAAAGCTTACATAGGCATAGTCATAAGGTATATCCCGGTTGGGTGGGCATAAGCTTCAAGCGTTTGCATCGAGCAGTGCATCGGGCTAAGGAATCGAGCAGTGCATCGGGCTAAGGAAATGGATGCGCGCTATATACGGAAATTAAGGAAATGGATGCGCGCTATATACGGAAATTAAGGAAATGGATTTTTGCTAAAAAAATTTTAGCCTTGGCCCCTACCCCCTCCGGTTCCTATACCTCTCTATTATACAACTCTCTACGACACCTTTCCTATTTCCAGCGCGCCTAAACCAGCGCATAGGCAAACCGCCTCGATCTAAACCACAGCAATGATAAACGGCAAGCACTTAATCCAGGGAGAGGAACCAACCCTTGTTCCTCTCCCACCTCTTTCCCTTCAACCAACAATTCGATCCAGACTCGTCTTCAGATCTTTCAGCTTGCATCGGGCATCGAACACATCGCCTTGAGCGGTATTGCACTTCCGATACAGGGCAATGTAAACCTCCTCGTTCCCAATCAGATTTGTTTTAGCCACCTGCAACTCTTCATTCCATTTAGCAATCGCAACCTCATCAGTGCTATTCAAGATCAGCAATTCATTGAACCCGATATTGCTTCTCATAATGTGTCTCCGAAGGACGAGATCTTTCAACTGCTTAGAGACCTCTTCATGAATTGCAACCTTGCGGCCGAGGTCGGCTTCGGCATGTTCGATCTTGAGTTGGGTGAGTTGTGCTTCGGTCATGAATCAATATAGCTGAGGGTTGGATTGGGATCAAGCATTGAATACCTTTTTGATTGCGTATTCCAATGGATCCACCCTCCAACGCAAGACGTCATGCTCTTCAATGATTGCCACGACTGCCTCTGACCTTATCCTTTTGAACTCCTCAAAAGCAAGAGACATCTCAACCCCAGCCTCGTAGTACGCATCCATCAATTCTGCGTCTCCATTGATTGCAGGCTTGAGGATTCGCATCCTTGCCTTTGCTGCTGCTCCCTTTGCGGAGGCGTCTGCCAACTTAAGAATCGTCTGCTTCAGCGTCTCTTTGGTATTGCTCATGAGATACTATAGCGAAGGGTTGAGTTGCTGTCAAGCTTAGTTGTGCAGTGCTTGATGTGCTCTAATGATCATCATCATCTTTCGGATCGTGGGGCTAGCATTGAACACAATGCGTCGGTTGTGGAACATGTTCTTCAGCCCCTCTACGTAACCTGTATACATTGAGGCTTTGCGAGCGCGGAACAAGGTTGTGTTAAGCGAGCCGAGCATTGTGATCCAAGAGAGGACGAAGCGGTACATGTTTTACTATAGCGAAGGGTTGTTCTGAGTTCAACTGTTCTTATCCAGCCAATCCACAATAGCGTCATCGTATGGTGCACAGCCCATGACCTCAATGGCATCCTTGATAATGTCCTCCAACTCCTGAATGCGGAACACTGCTTCTTCGATCAAGTCGGCGTGCTCTGTCGGCAGGCCATTGTTCGGGAAGGCAGCGTCGAGGAGGCGTTCGATAAGTGATTTGCTCATGAGATACTATAGCGAAGGGTTGTTCCTCAGTCTACAAGATTCTCCATCAACGCGGATGCAGTGATGAATTCACGCATCGAGGAGTCGGCAGCAGCCACCACTGATTTCAGCTCTGCCGTGGCGATACTGATCTTGTCGTGCTTGCCTTTCTCGAGTGCTACATCCAATCCCATTGCCATTTTAATCTCGATCAGCACCTCCAGAATCTCCATCATTGCCTCTCCTTTGAGGATCTCTTCCCGGCAAAGCCGCATCTCTTCTTTGATCTCTTGCATCATTTGTTGGTCTTCAGTCATGAATCAATATAGCTGAGGGTTGAGTTGCTGTCAACTGCTTTTGGATCTGACTAACGCAAACAAGGGCAGCAACATGCTACCCCTTGTTGATGACTGCTCAGTAATCGTGTACCTCTAAGCCAAGCTTGACTTGATCATCATTGATGGCATTGATGGCATTGTTGGTGATATCTTGAGGCTCGTTACAGATATCGTAAACATAATTCTCAGCCACCTTCATCAATTCCGCCTTGCGGAAATCAGGATCATTCATCATCCGGGTTTTAAAAGCCACCCATTCTTCGATGGTATCGAAGGATTCGCTGTGGAAGCCGATTTCAATGGGAACCATGATGACTGCGTTGATCGACTCTTCTTTGATTGGATTACTCATGAATTAATATAGCTGAGGGTTGAGTTGCTGTCAACTCAGTACGCGTAGTAGAAGAGAGGTGTTGTAAGTGGGTTGTCCATATCAATGACTTTCAGGTCGTACTCTACCAGGCGACCAGGCGCCTGTGGTTGAGCATTCAAATATTCCAGATGCTGACGAGCAGTCTTCTGTTTGTTGAACACCTTAACCACCCCATACTCCCGGCATCCAAGGCCTCGACCAGTCTCGTACGTTACCAGATACATCTTGCTGCCGAAGCGTTGCAGGTTGGTTTTCTTGGGGGTCTCAGTCATGAATCAATATAGCCGAGGGTTGGTTTGCTGTCACTTACTTTTTCAAACGCATCTCTACTTTGGCGTTCGCCCTCCAGAAGTCCGAGACGATCTCTTGGCCGGGGTGGCCATTGTAAGATACCTGAACGAAGTTCTTGGCGGCGGCGTGGAACTCGGTAAGGAGGCTTTCGAGTTCCGCAGCTTCGGCGCGGGCGAGGAGTTGGATGTCTTCTTGGGTTTCAGTCATGAATCAATATAGCTGAGGGTTGGTTTGCCGGCAAGTGTTGTTATTTGGATAGAGCAATTCCAATCGTCACCAGCGTTGCAAATACCACCAGCAGCGCCAGCACTCCCACCACCGCCTCGTGTGTTGCGCTTCGAACGGCCCTTGCGTATCTCTTCTCGAACTCTGGATCTTTAGTCATGAGATAATATAGCAGAGGGTTGGTTTGCCGGCAAGTCATTTCAGATGGAGGCTTCTCGAGCTTCAGCCAACCACCTATCCATGCCATCGTCAGAATCGTCAGTGCTTTCGACGTGCTGTACTGCTACAAACAACAAATCTTTCAAACGATCGATCTTTAGCTGAAGCTCACGATTTTCGCGATGTAAATAGTCAATTTCGCATTTCAGTTGTTCAGTATTAGTCATGAATCAATATAGCTGAGGGTTGGTTTGCTGACAAGCTTCTTTGTTATGGATGATCGCTTTTGCTGTAATCAGGGCTCCAGGACTTCGCCACCAGGATCCTGCACTGGTAGTCTTTTGGGCTAAATCCTCGTACGTGGCTACCAGCTCTTTCATCACCCGAATCAACTTCTCTTCTTCAGTTGCCTGGTTCATTCAGGAAACGTAAAGGTTGGGCGCCCCATTGGTGTCAGCATATAATCTGAATCCAGGATACAAGTGTTCATGACATCATAGTCAGTACAACATTCCTTGATAATAACAAAATGCACCCTTTCGGCATCGTTCTTCGAATTCTGCCATGCACATGGCCTCATCCTCATCAATAGCAACCCTCCTTGTTGTTTATACAAAACACCAATCTTGGCATCCTGGGCTCGAATGGCGGTTGCGTCTTGTGTGTTGGTGAACTTCATGAGATAATATAGAAGAGGGTTGAGTTGCTGTCAAGTGGTAGGGAAGGCGAAAGATGGTTCGCCAATCAAGATGATTTGCTCGTGACTCCTCTTAATCATCCCATCGACTTCCGGTTCCTCGTTCATTTGCAACCGATTATCTGGCATAGTATACACATGAGCCACCCTCACAAAGTGGATCCACTCTTCACCCCTCGGCAACGCCTGCTTGTTAACGTTTTCCTGATGGGCGATGCATGGGTTGATGCGCATGATGTAGTCAGGCCCAGACTTGTAAAGGAGCCCGACTTGGGCATCCGCGGCGTCGATGGATGCTGGGCGTTGAGGAGGTGTGTTAGAGTAGTGCATGAGATAATATAGCAGAGGGTTGAGTGTTGTGCAAGCGATTGTTAGTCGTGGAACTTCTGAATTTCAATCCGGCCCGATTCGATTTCGCTTGACAAGTTATCCATAATCATACAGCGCCCTGCATTGTCGTCATATATTTCAACCATGTCTGTTGCAGCAGCCTTCAACCCTTCTGGAGTAGAAAGGCGTTGTAGCATTTCCTGCCACTCCTCTTCGCTTTCAAAGCTATCGCGGAAAATCGGAAGCTCTACTGGCACCATGACTGTCAGGACTACTTGTGTTGGCAATTGGCTCATGAGATAATATAGCAGAGGGTTGAGTTGCTGTCAAGCTTATTTCAGCAAGCGCCACATTCCATACAAGGAGGTGAAGCTGAGAATGAAAACTGCTGTAGTGCAGCGAATGATATCGAAGGTGGTTTCAAGTGCGAAGGGCATGAAGCAATATAACCTAGGGTGAAGGTGCTGTCAACACAAGAGGGAGGGGAACCCTCCCCTCCCTCTACTTTTCCGAACCTCAAGCTGCAATCAGCTCTTGCTTTTTCGCAGCCCGTTGTTCCCTCCGCCGGCGATTCCGTTCTTCCCTTTTCGCAGCCTCCACTTCATTTTCGGTTGGCACAACCACCTCAGCTTCGGGTTCCACAAATACCACCACCTCAGCGTCTTCCTTCGCAACCGGAACTTCCACCGCCACCGACTCCTTCCGCGCACCACGCGATTTGTAGTGGAGGAACATTTGAACGAGATCTCCGTTGAACTTTTCGATCCGCTTTTGGAAGACTGGCGTCTGGCTCATTCCCACCTTCAACCCAGTAGCGGAGCAGTACATGTAGAATGGGCGCTTACCCTTTTCAACGTAGTTGCTGATCATTCGCACCATATCTTTAATGGCGGCTTCATCATTGGCGAGGGCGTGGTTGGTGTTGATGAGCAGTTCGGTGAAGACGGTTTCTTGATTCATTTGGTTTGAAGTGTTTGTTATTTGGTGTGACTTAATATAGCTGAGGGTATGTTTGCTGTCAACTGTCTTTTGCTTCTTTCAAATCCACCCCTGCCCGAAGAGACTGAGGATTGCGGCGTCAACCATTTTCTCCAATTCCGCCAGTGCTTTCATTCCTTCTTCACCCACCTCATCTTCCAACGCCGCCCCACCGCCAACCACATACGCCAAATCCATTTGCAGTTGAATCATCTCGTTGTCCAGAACTTCCAACCTTTCCAGGATGCCGGTGAGCTCTGGGTGTTTGCTGAGTGCGATTTTGATTTGATTGATCATGTGCATGAATAAATATAGCTGAGGGTGGGTTTGCTGTCAAGCTGTTTTTACCAAGTGTGATATCCGACCGGAATGTCATCATTGACTTCCAACTGGCAGTCGTCGTTGATGTCAACCATAATCTTTCTCATCATTTCCCCTTTCGTAACCACCCCGTGGTCAACCAAAGTATTGTACCCAGAACCAGGTTCTTCTTCTTTTCGAATCCAGAAGTGGATCTTGTCTTTATTCCTGTAGGTTTCCATCTCCCACCCTTTAGTATGCGTCATCTTTCTGGTTACGGGCATGAAATATGCAGACAGATTAAACTTGAATGTGTGTTGGAACATGTAACAATATAGCTGAGGGTTGGTTTGATGACAACGGTCTTTTGCTACTTCCTGAATTTGAATGCGTACCTACTACTCAGGCGGATGTCAAACATGCGGTAGAACCCAACACGACGGTATACTGTTCGACTTGCAATGCCGAACACATGGTTGAACTCCCGTCACCGAAACGCTGCTGCTGCCCGTTCCTGTGTCTGTTTTCTTTGCTTCCTTTTATTCATGAGTCAATCTATATGAGGGTTTGGTTTGCTGCACCTACTTTTATAGGCTTCAGATCGTGGACATGTAGTGTTCCACCACCGGAGCAATGCTCTCGGACATTTGTTTCATGTTTGACCGGAGCTTCGGGCTGAGGTGCATCCCTGCATTGAACTCCCAGATGCGATTTTCAATCATCGCCAGTTCGCGCTGAAGCCCGATAGCTTGCTCGACCAGTTCCATCCATTTGACATGGATATGATCTTCGAGTTCCAGTGGCGTGGTGATGTCGAGCGCAGCTTTCATGTTATATATTACGACGGGGTTGTTTGCAGGTCAAGCGTCAAATACAGTTCTCGTGCCTTCCATTTTCTTTACCCAAGCATTCATTTCAGTCAGCCTCATATCAAGGACCCATGACAACCTCAAACGCCTCCAATAAGCAAGATTCCGAATGTAAGGGTTGGTGGTAAGCAATCGGCGGCGAAAGGCTGCAGACGCTCTGGATTGGCTTTGTTTCTTTTGCTTCCTTTTATTCATGAGTCAATCTATAGGAGGGTTTGGTTTGCTGCACCTGCTTTTGTGTGTTTCAGTCTTCCCCTTCGAGCGTGCTCTTCACTTCCTTCTTCGTGACCTCCTTCAGCTTCTGCCTCACGTTCGTACCGTCGAGCTTGTGGTACTTGCTGGAGTTGAGGCTGCGATCATTGATCTTGCGGTACTGAGCGTTCTTCATGTTTTAATATATCACCGTGTTGTGACACTGTCAACATACTTGTCTGCGAGTTCTTCCCAGTCCACCTCTTTCAAGAAGGCCTCGATCATTGTAGAGATGAGGTAGGAAGGTGTGCGCAAGAACTCAGAGTTAATGCATTCTTCAACTACACCTTCAAACATGCCAGCCAACCGACCTCGATCTTCGATCAAATTCTCTTGGGCTTCTTCGACGATTGAAATAAAGACTTGTTCGAACTGCCCGTCAATCTGTTGCGTTTCGTAATTGAATTCAGTGTTTTTGCTCATGAGATAATATAGCGCAGGGTTGTTTGCAGGTCAAAGGCTAAGTGCAGCAATCAGCAACTCCGCCAATTTCCAAGATGCCCGTTCGCCCTTGACATATGAAATGTTCTTGTCCACAAAAGCCCGTTGATGTTCTTGAAGGCGGAGAATGGCAAACCAGCAAAGGTTATCTTCTCCAACGAAATTAGGTGCCTGCCAAGATACTTTGCCTTCCTTATCCACCCACTTCAATCCAGCACCTCGAGTCCACCCCATTACATGCTCTGCAATGTATTCATTAATCTCGTATTCCGTCTGAAGATTGATGTTCTTTCCTTTGAACCGACAAATCGCCAGCGCCTCTCCTTTGAACTTGCCCGTTTTCGAATCGCGCAACCATACCGAGTACCATAGTCCAGGATTGGCATCGAACAGGTACCTTGCAGATCGAACAGCATCAATCGGTGTGTCGTAACTCCCTCGGATGGTGAGGATGTTCCGACCGTCTTTGTTCATTTCACTGGCTTTGGTAGACGGTTGCACGTACGTGGTGACGATTACGATTTCATTGCTCATGAGATAATATAGCTGTGGGTTGTGGTCTAGTCAAGATTCGATGCGTACACTCCAATGATAACACCGCAAACAAATAGTGCAGTATTGGTATCAGCCACAGCAAAGCTTGCGCAGGCGATCATGAATAAGATGTATGGGTTCCTTAGCATACTATTCGATTTTGGCCATTAGTGCCAACGCAGCTTCCACGATCTCATTCGCCTTCTCGGCGATTTCCTGTGGAGTCCTGATCACAGGGCTAGCAGCCAGCGACGCAATCATGTGCGTCATCATGACTTCCCTCTTAGAGAGACCCATGTACGTATTCAGTACCGTCCTACCGTCGCTGGAGTAGGAAATATGCGGGAATGCATTTCCCCATCCCATCTTCCGTGGATTTGTTTCTTTGCCGAAGAAGCCCATATTAGCGAGAGATCAGAGCCCATTCTTGTTCCGTGAGAACCTTGACAGGAGCGCTCTTATTCAGCCGAGGCTTTCGGAATGACCAATGTTTCCTTGCCTTAGAGATGAAGATCGAAGCGCCCTCCGAGTGGATGCGGTTCTTCATTGTATTCGGTGTGGATGTGTTGCTCATGAGATAATATAGCTTCGGGTTTTGTTTAAGTCAAATGGTTTGTGTGCATCGATTATTGCTCATCATTTCCGACAAGATCCAAAGCAGCACCGATCTCTTTGGTGGTTTCTTTGCGAAGCCGCCTCTTGGCAATGGACATGGTGTACTTCTTGTGCCTACGAATAGACCTGAACTTCCGACAGCAGTAACACCCAAAGACGCCACGCTTATTCCGACTGCCGTCGAGATTCTCTTTCTTTTGATAAGCACGTAGTTGGTCCATGTATTAATATATTTGGGTTGTGGAGACTGCAAGCTAATATGCAAAGGTGCAGTGGGATAATAGTCTGGACCATACAGAACTAAACCCCACTGCACCCCAGAGACGAGAGGTTGCCTTATGGCTTTACTGTGTCGGTATTGCTACTGCACGTCCACTTCACCCCGAGCGGATAAGGACTAACCTGTGTCATTCCTTGGCCAGAATTTGGTACAAGCACAGCCAATATATTGTTGAAGGAGGCAGTGGTGTTGAGAAGGCTATTAACCGTAGCAACAAGGTGGCTGATAGTCTTTTCTTGTGCTGAGGTAATGTCCTTCAACCGTTCGATCTCCAAATACGCTCCTGTGAGATCAGACTCATTGTCATTTACCTTATTGACAAGATCATCGAAGTCGATATCAAAGAGATCCGGAAGATCATCGAATCGTGATTCAATGTTTTCAATCCTATCTTCGTGTTCGTCTACTTGATCTTCCCGTCTGGATAGACGGGTGTCTGTTTCCTTCTCATTCGCCTCGATCTCTTTCTGAATCACCTTGATGGAGTTGCCGTGGTTCGATAGCACATTGGTGACCTCATCAACCCACTCAGTCATGTCTTTGAATGCTTCGATGACATCATTTTCTGAAGGTGCCGTGTTTACACCAGCGAGGCGGAGGATTTGTTCTGCAGTCATAATGTTATTTGGTATGTATGTTAATATAGCTGAGGGGTTGTTTGCCGTCAATCCGGTTTCGTGATTTCCATGATAATTCCTTCGTTATTCATATGTTCTCTTTTCCAGGTCTCTGCTGCCTCCTTTGTTGAGAACGTAACCGGGCAGAAGTTATCTCGCCACCATACCCACGCCTTTGCTGGATTTGGCTTGACCCTCCATCGTGAAAGATCCGAACCCAAGTCAGGGCCATTTGCGGCCGACCCGGTTGGCACGCACCAACCTGCTGTGGCGTATTTGAATTCGAATAGCCGATCTGAATTTGCCGCGGCGAGCGCATAGAATTCAGAAAGAGCTTTGCACTTGGTTTCGTAATTAGTTTTGCAGTCCATGTTTTAATATAGTTGAGGGTTGAGTTGCTTGCAAATGGCTTTTGCCACTTCAGTCTGGTTTCACAAGTTCCTGGATCTTTCCCTTCCCATCAGCGTGTTCGTTATTCCATGACTCTGCATCTTCGAGATTCGAAAACGATGGTGCCGACGTCAAGTGCCCCCTGACTATCCAATCACAATTAAGCCATACTACATATACTTTCTGCGTCATTGGCTTGACCCTCCAACGAGTAAGATCCGACCCCAAGTCGGGCCCGTGGCTTTCGTCGCCCCAACCACCAACCATGTAATTGAATTGAATTGGTTGATCGGGGTTCTTTACTGCTTCTGTGTAGAATTCGGCGAGCGCTTTGCGTTTAGCTTTGTAGTCCATAAGATAATATAGAGGTGGGTTGTGTTGCTTGCAAGTAGTTTATTAGGATTCGAGGGGCCAGTTCCCCCAGAGGAAGGCGGAAACGATCTGGTACCAATCCAAATCGGCCGTGAGATATTCCGGATACCGTTGCTGCATCACCTCCGTCATGAACCCGATCATCCCGTAATAGTCTTCCGGCGAATCAACCAGGATATCAACCCAATCGATTTGGTCAACCATCTCTTGTGTGTTCTTGTTGCTCCACTTCATTTTGTGCATGAATTAATATAACACCGGGTTTAGTTAAAGTCAAACAATAAACTGCGGAGGGGGAGTCTGACTCCCTAAGCTCCCCCTCCGCGTTTCTTTCCCTCTTTCCCAGTTGCCTCAACCCGCCACCGATGCGGTCAGCTGACCATTGCGATCGTTAGCCTCTTCTGGGGCGTACCAAATGTAGTCAGGTTCCGTAGAACCTGGGAACGGTGTCGGCTCCGGGGTTGGTGCGGGGACCGACACTTCCTTCTGAGTCTTGTCTGGCTTAGGAGTCTTCACCTTTGGCTCTTTCGGAACCTTCTTTTCCTTTGCTTCCGTACCGTCTTTCCGTGCATCCCGAGACTTGTACTCCAGGAACATTCGGACAATATCACCACCATAAGCAGCGAGACGCTTCTCAAAAACAGCTTGTTGACTCATGCCCACCTTAGTTCCAGTGACGGAACAATACATGTGGAATGGTCGTTTTCCGTTTTGTTGGAAGGCATCAATCAGCTTAACCATCTCCGCAACCGACTTCTCGTCGTCACGAAGGATATGATTGCTATTCTTAATCAGTTCGTTTGTGTTGCTCATGAGATAATATAGCTTCGGGTTTATTTTAAGTCAAACGGTTTGTCTCTTTCTTTTGCTGAGAACCGCAATTGCTGCCACAGAAAGCAACGGTGTAGTGCTTCCTGGTTCTGGTACACTGGATGGACGACAAAAGTTTTCAAAGTTTCCAAAGTTGTAGCTATTGCAAGGCAATGGCAAAATGTGGTCATTGTCCCAGTCATTGCCGTGGCCATTGCCATTGGCGATACCAGAGATCATAAGAGACAGGCCGACGATTAGTGTAGTGATTAGTTTTTTCATGTATTTATATTTATTTCAATCTGTAGTATAGTCACAAAGAACCCCTTCTTCAATCTCACCAATCAACCCACACAGGCTATTGTAATCATCAACGGAAAGCAATTCCTTTGACTTGACTGAATTTCTCATACCATTCCATTGATCTACCATCAGCTCCAACATCCGATTATAGTAGACTTCGACCAATACGATTCCACCAATCCTATCAATCTGGCAGTCTACTTCATTGGAATAGGCGTCTCGAACAGTGTTGTATTTCATCATACATAGTCCGGTGCCTTTCAAGCGATTGCAAATAGGAGAAAGAACTCTGTAGAATAGATGAGAGGCAATGGTGACCTTGCATCCTTTTGCTTGCCGAGTTTCGTCAATATATGGTTTGAGATTCATCATTTTATAAGAGGGTATGGTTCTTTGTTGGTTCGTTCTTAGCCCATCATCGCCTTTGCACCAGAGATAATAGCCTTCAGCTCCCTTGTAACATCACTGATTACGAAGAACCTGGCTTTCTCCTCGTCAGCAGATTCTCCAAGAGCGATCTTGGATTCGATCTGCATACCGAGGAATGAGAGGGCGTCTTCAGCCCTGGCGATCTCCTCCTGACAAAGACGGATTTCTTCTTCAATGTCGCGGATCGTTTCTGCGTCGAGTTCGTGTGGTGTTTCAGTCATGTATTAATATAGATGAGGGTTTAATTGGCGTCAACTTACTTCTTTGCGATCGGGAGGAGGCGAAGCTTAATTCTTTCGTATGGTGCACCGTACAGAGTAATCCATTTCCCATCGTGCATGAATTGCGCAGCCCAAAGGAACTGATTCTTTGCTTCTTTAGACTTTTTAGGCATGAGTTAATATAACGCCGGGTTTGGATTGATGCAATTGCTTTTGCTAACTCGGGTTTCCATTGGACCCTTCCAGCGAGACCTAGGTCAGTGACCCGGAACGTCGTCAGCCGTTTCCAGACTTTCCATCACCTTCCCCTCCATCGCCAACCATACAAAGTAACGAATTTGATTAAAGCAACGTTTCCGGAAGGCTGCAGCTGCTCTCTTCTGGTACTGTTTCTTTAGTTTGCGATTCATTAGACTTCTTTTGGTTTCACGACTTTCTGAATAAAGGCTACGGCTGGGAAATGCTTTTGTGCGTAAACAGCTTCTGGTTCATTATCATAAAGTGCAGTCTCGCCGTTTGTGAACCAGACCACATACACGCACTCTTCTTTTGGAGGTTCCGGTTCCAGCCGCCATTTGGACATATTAGATGCCAGGTCAGGACCAAACGTCTGACTTTGCCAATGAATCGTAAGATCCCCACCAATATCGTACTGAATCTTCCTACCGCTAGTAAAGGCTTCAGTATAGAAATCTGCTAGCACTTTGCACTTCTCTTTGTATTCGGTATCAGTCATCGTGAGTTAATATAGTACAGGGTTGTTTGTGAGTCAAGATCAAATCAAATTCTTCTTGATAAAGTAGTCGATGTCCGCCTTCAGGTATTTGGATTGTGTGTTGTTGTACAAGTGCGCCTCACCGGTCCTATCGAAGAAGTAAAGATCACCAGAAGGGTCCTGATGAATAAGGACTCCGTTGTATTCCTCTACTGGTTCTAGAATCAGAACCTCATCAATATGTTCTACATATCGAATGAATTTCATTTTCAGGATTCGAGCCATATCATCAGCTTGCGGCTGAGACTTGGCGATATGCTCCGTGTCTTCAGAAACCCACAATTCCTTCTTAGGATGACGAACTCTCCAGAGTTCCATGCTTGAATCCATACAAGGCCCGTATGCACTGTCGTACCAATTGCCCATCCAAGTATCATACTTCTGAGGGATGCCGCCATTCAACACTTGAGTATAGAACTCAATCATCCGTTCCGCCATAATCTTCCGATATGTTTCAGTCGTGTTGCTCATGATATACTATGGATTCAGGCTTTCTGCACTTCAACGTATTCTTTGAATTTCGTATTTCGCTTATAGTTGTAAGCGTCGACTTCTTCAATGCTATAAGCAATATAGCCATCCTCCGAGACCCAAACTCTCTCTGGTGGAAAGACAACTCTCCACGCTTCTTGATCACTGGTGAAGTCAGGCCCATAATCTACATCATCTAACCAATTGTAACTAGCAGTCGTGGAGGAGTATTCTTTATGCTGTGGAATCCCTCCTTCTGCTACTTTCGTATAGAAGTCGGAAAGCCATTCCGCTTGTTTCTTGAGGATTTGTGCATTGATGTCTTGTGGGGTTGGCTGCATGAGATAATCTACTGTCGGGTTGTATGCTGTGCAAGATGTTTGTGCTGATTATATGGAACTGCTCCTTTTCCGCCCACCTACGCTTAAGGAAAACTCGCTTTTTAGGAGCGAAAAGGATAGAAGGAAGCAAAAAGCATGGGGTTTAAGTATGGGTTTGGGTGGGAAAGCTAAGCTAAAAGGTTAAAAGGAAAGCTAAAAGAGGAAGGAAATTGTTAGGAAGCCCCTATATTCCGGTGGGATTCCGATGGGATACTGATGGGATACTGATGGGATTCCGGTGGGATTCCGGAGTGCTATTTCCCTTTCCGGAGTGCTATTTCCCTTTCCGGAGTGCTATTTCCCTTTCCGGAGTGCTATTTCCTATTTCCCTTTCCTATTTCTCTTTCTCTTTCCAGAGTGCTATTCCACGTACTATTCTATTTTTCCTTTTCCGGAGTGATATTCTCTTTCTATATTCCTATTGGATATCATAAGGTCTTGTTTATATTTCTTTTGTATATCCACATACTTCTGTTATTGTCTGGTATATAAAGATTCACCTTTCTATCTATTCTTATTTCCCTAATCCTTTTTTCTATTTCCTTTTCGTTTCTTCATATTCCTTTTTAAGGCCTTTCTTATGTATACGTAATATACCTTCCGCGAAATATATAATCATCAAAATATATAATCATCAAAATATATCTCCATCCGTTTATACAACATATCATACCTTATGTATTTCACTCTCTATTCAAGGTCCTTCTCCTCTATTATTCAACCGAGAGGATCATTTATGAACTCATTATTCTCCAATCCTTTTTTGCATTTAACGAACATTTTTCTTAATTTTTCCTCCTTATTTTTGATCTTTGGATCATCTAATACCGTCAATCCAATATCAATGAATGACAGCAAGACTTCAATTTTCCCTTCTCGATTCTCTTTTTGGAGAGTTTCGATTTTCGATTCAAGGTTTCTTATGAATTCTGGTGAGTAATGATACATATACGTCCTTTAATATTTGACACTTTTCTTATCTCTTCTTCCGTGAAATGGATCCCTTTTGCAAAAGAGATATAAAGAATTCCGCCGATCTCTTTAGGTAGACCTTCTAAGGATGTGAGAGGGTTGTAGGGGCAAGAGAAATTACCACCTACTTTCTCTGGTGCTCCTTTCAGGGAAGTGAGAGAGTTGTAGTCGCAAATGAAATCACGACCTACTTTCTTTGGTGCCCCTTCCAAGGATGTGAGAGAGTTGTTGTCGCAATAGAAATCACGACCTACTTTCTTTGGTGCCCCTTTCAGGGAAGTCAGAGAGTTGTCGTTGCAAAAGAAATCACGACCTACTTTCTTTGGTGCCCCTTCCAAGGATGTGAGAGAGTTGTTGGAGCAATAGAAATCACGACCTACTTTCTCTGGTGCTCCTTTCAGGGAAGTCAGAGAGTTGTTGTAGCAAGAGAAATCACCTTCTACTTTCTCTGGTGACCCTTCCAAGGATGTGAGGGAGTTAAAGGGGCAAAAGAAATCACCCTTCACTATCACATCTTCGAGAAAATCTGGCAGTTTCTTGAGGTACAAATCACTAAGATCGACATCTTCTTGAATCACTTTTGGCATACACTATTATAGCTTAGGGCGTCTTATTCTTCAAGGATATAAACTTTCCCTTTAATATTTGACACTTTTCTAATTTCCTCTTCTGTGAAATGGATCCCTTTTGCAAAAGAGATCCAAAGATTTCCGCCGATCTCTTTAGGTACTCCTTCTAGAGAAGTGAGAGATTTGTTGTAGCAATAGAAATTACCACCTACTTCCATTGGCGCCCCTTCCAAGGATGTGAGAGAGTTGCTGTGGCAAGAGAAATCACCACCTACTTCCTTTGGTGCCCCTTCCAAGGAAGCGAGAGAGTTGTTGTGGCAAAAGAAATGACCCTTCACTATCACATCTTCCAAGAAATCTGGCAGTTTCTCGAGGTACAAATCACTAAGATCGACATTTCCTTGAATCGCTTTGATCATACAATACTATAGCTTAGGGCGTCTTAGGCATCAAGGATATAAACTTTCCCTTTAATATTTGACACTTTTCTAATTTCCTCTTCCGTGAAATAGATTCCTTTTGCAAAAGAGATATAAAGATTTCCGCCGATCTCTTTAGGTGCTCCTTCCAAGGAAGTGAGAGAGTTGTTGTGGCAAAAGAAATTACCACCTACTTTCTCTGGTGCTCCTTCTAAGGA
>Ga0255113_1000070_pt1 | contig 27722 bp, 24 predicted proteins | sample Law_Yuk_RepC_8h_FD_188473 | JGI IMG/M metagenome (GOLD analysis project Ga0255113, IMG submission 188473) | Freshwater microbial communities from St. Lawrence River, New York, United States - Law_Yuk_RepC_8h | ecosystem: Environmental > Aquatic > Freshwater > River | place: USA: New York... | reverse complement strand
CGACCAGTCCTTTGGACTCGAATTCGGCCTTGTAGGTGCGCTGGGCGATCACGTCGTCGGCGTACTTGGCCAAGGCCGGCGCGTAGCTCGCCCAGTTGGGGTAGGGCGGCTTGGTCGCCCAGGACTTGGCCATCGCGCGCAGGCAAAAGAGCGAGGCGGTCTCGCACACGGATTCCTCGAACCACTGGTTGTGCTGGGGGCCGGGGCGGAAGCCGCAGTGCACGTGACCGAATTCATGCGCGACCTGGTAGGCGTACTGGGACCAGAAGGTCTTGCCGGTGTCCAGTTTCACGACGACCTCCCTCCGGTCGTTGCGCTGGAAGAGCGTGATCGGGCCTTTGGTCCCGCGGACGATGACGACGTTCTCGGTCGGGAGCTCCGGGCAGAACTTCTGGAGCTCGCCCACCGCCGAAAGGCAGACCTTGGCGATGTCCGGTTCGCGGGCCTCGAAACCGTTCGCCTCGACCCGGATCGTGCCGCGGCGCGTGGGGAGGTCGGCGGCGGTGGTCCCGGCCGTGACGGAGAGCAGGAGTAGGGTCAGCGGGCGCATCCTTACTTAGCCGGTGCGGGCGGAGCGCCTGGGGTGACGGGGATGAGCGGGAAGTACCACTTCTCGCGGGCGAGGATCTCGTTGTGCAGTTTGCACACGACTTCCTTGCCGCTCGGGGCCAGCTCGGTGGTCATGATCGCGGGCGAGGCCGGACCCTGGTCGCGGGGGTAGTTTACCTGAAGCTTCTGCACCTCGACGGCCTGACCGTTGATCCGGGGCATGCCGATGCGCACCTCGAGCTTGGGCAGCTCGGCGATGACGACCTCCTTGCCGCCGTAGATTTCGATGAAGGCCGAATGGCGGCCCCAGAACTTCAGCGTCTGGCCTGGGAACTTGAGCGAGGCGATAAAGACCGTCTGGCGCGTGGCGTGCTCGGTGAGGAAGGCCCCGACCCAAGTCCACTCCTTGCCGTCCTTGTCCTTCTCGTAGGAAAGTTTCCGGATCGCGTAGGTGTAGGTCCCGGCCTTCCAGGGGAAGGGGCGACGACCCGAGGCGAAATCGCCCTCGTAACCCGCGGCCTCGGTCAGCCCGTTCCCGGCTGGACTTACGAAGGAGGTATCGAGGTCCTTCTTGCCCCAGCGGGAAAAGATCGCGCCTTTACCCTTATGGTAGGCGCCCTGCGGGCTCGCGTCCGACACCGGGTTGCCGCCGATGTTGGTCTGGATGCCGCCGTAGAAGTTCGTCTCGTTCAGCTGGCCGATCCCGATTGGCGCGATGTAGAGGTTGAGCTTAGCCGGATCGAGGTTGTCGCTGATCGACACGTCGATCTCCAGCGACTCGAAGTCGGGCGTCTCGGGGATGGTCCACCAGAGGTTGACCATGTGCCATGGCAGTTTCGTCTTTTCGTTCGGTAGGGGGCGTTCGACCGGCGTCGCGGTGATGACCTTGGGTTTGGCTTCCTCGGCGCCAAGGAGCCCGGCAGTTGTCAGCACGAGCAGTAGGGTAAGGGAGCGCATGAGGGTAGGTTCAGCCTACGCTCATGCGCACCCCGTGACCAGCCGGATAACGGAGGGAAACCCGTCGTTTGGAGCTATTTCGAGCAACAAAAAGGGCTGCCAAAGGGCAGCCCTGATCGGGGATGGATGGGCTTCAGCCCTTCCAGATGCGCAGTAGGGCATCGGCCATGTCGGACGGCGTGGCCGCGACGGAGATGCCGCACTCTTGGAAGATCTTGATCTTCGCGGCGGCGGTATCCTCCGCCCCGCCGATGACGGCGCCGGCGTGACCCATGCGACGGCCGGCCGGGGCGGTGGCGCCCGCGATGAAACCGGCGACCGGCTTCTTGCAGTGCTCCTTGATCCAGCGCGCCGCTTCGACCTCGGCGCTGCCGCCGATCTCACCGATCATGATGATGGCTTCGGTCTCCGGGTCGTCGTTGAAGAGCTTGATGACGTCGAGGTGCGAGGTGCCGTTGACGGGGTCGCCGCCGATGCCGACGCAGGTCGACTGGCCCTTGCCGCGGCAGGTGAGCTGCCAGACGGCTTCATAGGTCAGCGTGCCGGAGCGGGAGACCACGCCGACGTTGCCCCGCTTGTGGATGTAGCCAGGGGCGATGCCGATTCGGCAGCCGCCGGAGGACTTGTCGCCGCGGCCCGGGGTCACGAGGCCGGGGCAGTTCGGACCAATGAGGCGGGTGCGGCGACCGGCCATGGCGCGCTTGGCGCGGACCATGTCGCGGACCGGGATACCTTCCGTGATGGCCACGGCGAGGTCGAGGTCAGCGTCGAAGCACTCGAGGATGGCGTCGGCCGCGAAGGGCGGGGGGACGAAAATCGCGGAGACCGTGGCACCGGTCTGCTTGGCGGCTTCGGCGACGGTGTTGAAGATCGGGACCTTCTTGCCGGCGTGCTCGAAGACCTGGCCGCCCTTGCCCGGGGTGACGCCGGCGACGACCTGTGAGCCGTAGTCGAGGGACAGGCGGGCATGGCGGGCGCCGAAATCCCCCGTGATCCCCTGGACGAGGATGCGGGTATCTTCTTTGACGAGAATGGACATGAGGAAGTGCGGTGAGGGGTTACTTGGCGTTGACGAGCTTCACGATCTTCTGGGCGGCGTCGGCCATGGAATCGCCGGAGACGATGGTCAGGCCGGAAGCGGCGAGCGTCGCTTTCCCGGCGTCGACGTTGTTGCCTTCGAGGCGCACCACGAGGGGGAGCTTGAGGCCGGTCTCCTTGACGGCCTCGATGATGCCGGTGGCGATCACGTTGCAGTCCATGATGCCGCCGAAGATGTTGACGAGGATGCCCTTCACGTTGGGGTCGCCGAGGATGATCTTGAAGGCCGCCGTGACCTGGTCCTTGGTCGCGCCGCCGCCGACGTCGAGGAAGTTGGCGGGGCTGCCGCCGAAGTGCTGGATGATGTCCATCGTGGACATCGCGAGGCCGGCGCCGTTGACGAGGCAGGCGATGTTACCGTCAAGGGCGATGTAGGAGAGTCCGAACTTGGAGGCCTCGATCTCCTTGGCGTCCTCCTCGTTGAGGTCGCGCAGGGCGAGCACGTCTGGGTGGCGGAAGAGGGCGTTGTCGTCGAACGAAACCTTGGCGTCGAGGGCGAGGAGCTTGCCTTCCTTGGTGACCAAGAGCGGGTTCACCTCGACCATCGCACAATCCTTCTCCCAGTAGAACTGGTAGAGCTTGGTGACCAGGGCGACGCACTGCTTGAAGAGCTCGCCGCTGAAGCCGAGGGCGAAGGCGATCTGGCGGGCCTGGAAGGCCTGGAGGCCGACGGCCGGGTCGACCTGCACCTTGAAGATCTTCTCCGGGGCGTGGTGGGCGACGTGCTCGATTTCCATGCCGCCTTCGGTCGAGGCGACGATGACGGGGTAGGAGGTCGCGCGGTCGAGCAGGATGGCGAGGTAGTACTCGTCATCGCGGCCGTCGGGGCGCTTGCCGAGGTTGGCGGCCTCGGTGAAGTAGATGGTCTGGACTTTGCGGCCGGCCTCGCCGGTTTGCGCGGTCACGAGGGTGTTGCCGAGCATGGCCTTGGCGTTCTCGAGCGCCTTCTCCTTGGTCGCGGAGAACTTCACGCCGCCCTTGAAGCCGTCGGTGAAGTTGCCCTTGCCGCGGCCGCCCGCGTGGATTTGGGACTTCACCATGATGCCGCCTACGACATCGAGTTTGGCGAGCGCACCTTCGAACTCGGCGGCGGACTTGACCGCCACGCCCTTGGGCACGGCGACGCCGAACTGGGCGAAGAGTTCCTTCGCCTGGTATTCGTGGATATTCATCGGAATGGGCGGGCGCGACGGATTAACCCTTCAGGTCGGCTTCCTTGGCCTTGAGGTTTTTCTCGATGTCGACCGTGAACTTGTCGGTGTGGGTCTGGATCTCCTTCTCGGAGCGCTTCATCTCGTCGTCCGTGACGAGCTTGTCCTTGTTGCCTTTCTTGAGGAGCTCGAGGGCGTCGCGGCGGGCGTTGCGCACGCGGACTTTGCCTTCCTCGGCCATCTGCGTGGCGCGCTTGGCGAGCTCGAGGCGACGTTCGCCGGAGAGGGAGGGGACCGGGCAGCGCATGAAGTTGCCCTGCGGGACGGGGTTGATGCCGACGTTCGCGGCCATGATGGCCTTGCGGATTTCGTCCATCACGCCCTTGTCGAACGGCTGGACCACGATGGTCTGCGCGTCGGGGGTGGTGATGGCGGCCATGTCCTTCAGCCGCTGCGTCGTGCCGTAGGCTTCGACGTGCACCTGGATATTCTCGATCATGCCCGGGGAGGCCTTGCCGGTGTGCAGGGTGGCGAACTCGTGGGAGGTGTGGTCGACCGCCTTCTTCATGGCGTTGGCGCCGTCGGCGATGATTTTCTTGATGTCCATGGGAGGGGGAGGGGGGATGTGTTTGGTTGGAAAATCAGGCGACCAGGGTGCCGATGCGCTGGCCGAGGACGGCCTTCTTCACGGCGCCCTTGTCCGACATCGAGAAAACGATGATCGGGAGCTTGTTGGCCTCGCAGAGCGAGAAGGCTTCGGCGTCCATCACGCCCAGACGCTTGGTGAGGGCCTCGGCGTGCGAGACGCGGACGTAGCGCTTGGCGTCCTTGTGCTTCATCGGGTCCTTGTCGTAGACCCCGTCGACCTTGGTCGCCTTGAGGATGGCGTCGGCGCCGATCTCGTTGGCGCGCAGGGCGGCGGCGTAGTCGGTCGTGCAGTACGGGTTGCCGGTGCCGGCGACGAAGATGACGATGCGGCCGCGGGTGAGGTGACGCGTGGCGCGGCGCTGGATGAAGGGCTCGGCGATGCGGTCCATCGGGATGGCGGTCATGACGCGGACCTCAAGGCCGGCTTTCTCGAGGCGGTCCATGAGGGCGAGGCCGTTGATGACGGTTGCGAGCATGCCCATGTTGTCGCCCGTGGTGCGGTCGGTGCCGTTGGCGCGGGCGCCGGCGAGGCCGCGGAAGATGTTGCCGCCGCCGACCACGACCGCGACCTGCGTGCCGAGTTGGCGGAGGGATTTCAGCTCCTCGGCGAGGCGGTCGAGCACCGCCGGATCGATGGATTCGCCGGAGGCGTCGTTCCGAAGGGCTTCCCCGCTGATCTTCAGCACGATACGACGGTACTTAGACTTCTTGACGGCGGCGGCGGGCATACAGGGGAAATGAGGAAGGACACCCCCAGCGTCAACCTCGCCTTGGACACGCTTGACTCTCCCCACCGGAAGGCTCTTCAGTAGGGGTGCACAGACCCGTGGTGTAACGGTAGCACAAGTGATTTTGGTTCACTTTGTCGGGGTTCGAATCCCTGCGGGTCTATGCATGCCATGGGGTGCTTGGTCACCAGACCAAAAAAGAACCCCGGGGTCGCCGGGGTTCGCGGAAGGTTGCCGGGAGGCTCAGGCGCGACCCAGGTATTCCTTGTTCTCGGTGCTGACCTTGATTTTCTCGCCCTGCTTGATGAAGAGCGGGACGTTGACCTGGAGGCCGTTCTCGCAGGTGACCGTCTTCTGGACGTTGCCGGCGGTGTCGCCCTTGACGGCGGGCGGGGCTTCCAGGACCTCGACGGTGACGGAAGGGGGTAGGTCGACGGTGACCGGCTTCTCCTCGACGAAGAGGACCATGTAGGAGGTGCCCGAGATCAGGAACTCCTTGGAGTCCGCGAGGGTCGTGGCCGAGATGTAGTATTCCTCGTTGGAGTCGGTATCGACGAAGATATAGCTGCCGTCGGCCTCGTAGGAGAACTCGAGCTGCTTGATCGAGTTGTCGAAGACCTCGAAGCTGACGCCGATGCCGCAACGAACCGGGATCTTGGCGCCGGTCTTGATCGAGCGGAGCTCCATCTGGACGTAGGAGGCGTTGTTTGGGGGGGTGCGGACGAGGCACTCCAGAACGATGCAGAGCTCACCGTTGTAGCTCATGATGTTCTTCTTCTTGATGCGGTTGACGGGAAGGGAAGCCATGGGAGTAAAGGCGAACACAAGCCGCCCCCCCCGCCACGGTCAAGCCGGACTTGCCTCCCAGCAGTCCGCCAGGGCTTATTCGCCCCGACCGACCTTGTCCGTCACGGCCGGGCTGCCGTCTGGGAGGCGGTAATTGACCTTGAGACCCTTTAGGCCCTCGAGGTCGCGTCCCAGCCGAGCCTGGAACTCCGGCCAAGAACGGCCGGCGGGGTCCGACCAGGCGACCTCAGCCAGTGCGATGAGTCGAGGGAAGGCCATATACTCGAGTTTGGCCCCGTTGTAGATGTACTCGGACCAGAGCTGGGCTTGGCACCCCAGCACGAGCTTGCGTTGCTCGGGGGTGAACTTGGGAGGAACCGGGTCGAAGGCGTAGACCTTCTCCACCGTCAGGTTGCCGCCGATGACGTCGAAGCGCGGGTCCGCGGGGCGCTTGCCTTGGCCGTAGTCAAAGTAGGTGTGGGAGGTCGGGGCCATCACAATCGGGTTGCCGCGCTCGGCGGCCAGCTGCGCCCACTTCCAGTCGCGCCAGACCATCATGGTCGCCGACTTGGACAGGCCGCCCTCCTGGATCTCGTCCCAGCCGATCAGTTTCTTGCCGCGGGCCTGCAGCATCTTCTCCAGTCGGCCGATGAAGTAGGCCTGGAGCTCGTGCGCGTCCTTCAGTTTCTCGCGGGCCATAACGCCCTTCGCGAAGGCGGACTTGTTCCATTGGTCCTTCGGGGCCTCGTCGCCACCGACGTGGAAGTAGGCGCCGGGGAAGATCGGGCAGAGTTCGGCGAAGACGTCATCGATGAAGCGGAAGGTCTCCTCCTTCGGGGCCAGTGTGTAATATTTGACACCCCAGCTGGTCGCCACCTTCGGTGCATAGCCCGGGACGTCGGTGTTGCCCAGTTCCGGGTAGGCTGCGATGGCGGCGCTCGCGTGGCCCGGCATGTCGATCTCCGGCACCACGGTGATGTGGCGCGCGGCCGCGTAGGCGACGATCTCCTTTAGGTCCTCTTGGGTGTAGAAGCCGCCGTAGGGCCGGCCGTCGGACTGGTTCCGGTCGCCCATCACGGGAGAGGCATCGCGGCGGGCGCCGACCTCGGTGAGCTTCGGGTACTTCTTGATCTCGACCCGCCAGCCCTGGTCCTCCGTCAGGTGCCAGTGGAGCACGTTGAGTTTGTAGAGGGACATCAGGTGCAGCATCCGCTTCACCTGCTCCTTGCCGAGGAAGTGCCGGCCTTCGTCGAGCATCACGCCGCGCCAAGCGAAGCGGGGACGGTCGAGCACCATTCCAGGGCGGACGTAGGCCTTGCGGTCGGAGCCTTGGTAGGTGAGCGCGTCCAGCGTGTTGAAGGCGTAGAAGGCACCGGCTTCGGTGGCGGCCTCGATGATGATATCCTTGCCCGGCTCGTTGATGATGGCGTAGCCTTCGGGTCCGAAGACGAAATCACCATGCTGGTCCGCCTTGACCAACCGAAGGGTGGTCTTCCCGGCGGCGGTGGCCCCGATCCGGGGCCGGATGTAGTTCTCGGTCAGCGGGAAGGCCGGGTCGGCCACCAGGTTGGCGCCCATGAGTGGCGTGGCGGGAGCGTCCATGATCGGAGACCATTGGACCGGCTTGGGGAGGAAGTTCTGCGCCGAGGCGAGGGCGACAGTCAGGATCAGCAGCAGGGCGGGGAAGTGACGTCGCATGGCAAGGAAGCCATCTCAATGGCTCCCCGTAAGGAGTTCAAGCCGCCTATAGGCCTGCAATCACTCGATAACGAAGATGGTCCCGCCGATTTGGTTGATCGTCACGTTAGGGGTGCCGCCCGCCGCCGCGGCCTGGGCCGCGGCCGCGTCACCGCCCTCGATGGTCGAGCCGGCCGAAGCGGTGACCGTGCGGGCGCAGAGCAGGTCCTTGAACGCCCCGTAGAAGCGCTGCAGCTCGGCCTTCGAGCTGACCACCATCTCGATCGTCTTGGCGTGCGTCGTGTTCGGGTAAGTTTTGACGACGAGCCCGGCGGTGGCCGATTGGGTGACGTTGTTTACCTTGGACTCGATCGCGCCGAGGGGGCCGGGGATGGGGAGCTTGGAAGCGGCCGCCGGGTCCAGCCCGCGGTTCTGGGAGTTCGCGACGCTGGCGCGGTTGGCGCGGTCGGCGACGTCGGCACTGCCGGGCGGACGGGTGAAGTAGATGCGCAGCTGCTGGTTGGAGTTCTGCATGTCGACGACGACCTCGCTGACCAGGTAGGCGCCGGTGGTGTACTCCTGGAAGGAGACCGAGACGACGTGATCGGCCCGGCCGTAGAAGGACAGCTCAGTCCCGGCTACCTCGATGCCGAAGATGCCGCCGTTGGGGATGGCCCGTTTCTTCATCTTAAGCGCGAGGGCGTCGGGGGCGAGGGCGGTAAGCGCGAGGGCGGCCAAGGCGAGGGCGGGCAGTCTCATGGTGTTAATCCTTTACCCGAGGCAGGCCCGAAGCAAGACTACTCCCGATGCTGAGCTGCCAAGACCTCACCGTGCAGGCGGGCGCCGACGGTCCCATCATCCTCGACCACGCCACCGCACGCTTCCTGCCGAAGGGGCTCAACGCCGTCATCGGTCCCTCGGGCTGCGGAAAGACGACCTTGATGAAGGCCATCCTCGGCATCCTGCCGTCGACCGGCGAGGCCTCGCTGGCCGGCGTCCCGATCACCTGCTCGGAGGATCTCGTCGGCAAGGTCGGCTTCGCCCCTCAGTTCACCGCCGCGCAGGCCCAGCTGACCGTCGGCGAGTCCCTAGATTATGCCCTGCGCCTAGCCGTCCCCTCTGCCGCCGATCGCCGCACCCGCCTCGAGGGGGTGCTCGACGTCACCGGCCTCAAGCCGCACCGCAATAAGCGCGTCTCGTCGCTTTCGGGCGGGCAGCTGCGCCGGCTCTCCCTGGGGCTGGAACTAACGCTCGATCCGGCCTGCATGGTCTGCGACGAGGTGACGTCCGGCCTCGACCCGCAGTCCGAGGATCAGATCCTCGCGCTGCTGCGCGACCTCGCGACGAAGCGGGACAAGAGTTTCGTCTGCATCATCCATAACCTCGGGAAGCTCTACCAGTTCGACTGGGTGACGGTCGTCTACCAGGGAGACGTCGTCTTCCAGGGCTCCCCGCAGGCGCTCTTGGGTTACTTCAAAATTCCCGACGGACTGGGGCTCTATGAGGTGCTCAACGCCTCGGACCTCGCCACCTGGCGCGACCGCTGGGCGATCCACCAGGCCGAGCACCCAGGTGCGTTCGAGGCCGCCGCGGCGGCCGTGGGGACCTCGCCGGAACCCGAGCCGCTCCCCGAGCCGGTCCTGCCCGGCGGCGTCTCGCAGTTCTGCACGCTGCTGGCCCGTCGCCTCCGCCTGTTCTTCCGCGATACCGGGTACCTCGGCCTCACGCTCGCGATCACGTTCGGTTTTCCGCTGTTGGTCGTCATCTTCAACTTCAACGGGGTCTGGAATCTGCAGGACATCTCCCTCGAGAGCAATCCGGCCTCGGTGTCGGAGTTTCAGGCGCGGATCGCCGACTCGCTGAACAATGCCCGCGTGGCGAACATGGCCGCGGGTCTGGTCATGTTCCAGGTGATCCTGCTCACGCTCATGGGCGCGAACAACGGCGGGCGCGAGATCTCCGCCGAGCGGCAGCTCTACGAGAAGGAACGCATGACCGGCCTGCGTCCCTGGTCCTACGCGCTCTCCAAGATCACCTTCGTCTCCCTCATCGCCGTCTTCCAGGGCGTCTGGATGTGCCTCTTCGTGAAGCTGATCTGTTGCTTCCCGGGAGGGTGGGCCCCCCAGCTCGGCATCCTTGTCGCGAGTTGCGTCTCGATGTCGGTGGTCTGCCTGGCGTTCTCGGCCTTGCTGGCGTCGCCCGAGAAGTCCTCCTTGCTCTCGATCTACCTCGTCGGCTTCCAGTTGCCGCTGTCCGGTGTGGTGCTGGCCTTGCCCGACCAACTGACCTGGGTCTGTCGCCCCTTCATCAACTCCTATTGGGGCTGGTCCGGCTTCATGAAGTCCATGGCCGATGACCAGTCCGTGCGCCTCTGGGGGGCCTACGTGAACAGCCTGGCGGATAAGTCCGCCCAGATCGCCGACAATCAGGTCTCAATCATGGTCCTGGCTGTCCATGCGATGCTGGCCATCGCCCTCATCATGGTCGGTTGCCAGCAAAAGCGCTGGAACTGAGCCGTTTTGCCCCTAGACTTCTTTTAGCCCCTTCCTTTCCTCCGTTCATGTCCAAGATCAACCCCCTGGTTTTCGCGCTCGGCATCCCCTTCGTGGTCATCGCCGTGCTGCTCGTCGTCGTCGTCGGACGCACCGGGGGTAAGTTCACGAACCTCTCCCCGTTCTCGCTCAAGTCCTACCGCCAGGACTGGACGGCGCTGCAGGGCAATTCCTACCGCTTAGATTGCAAGGTCGAGCAGCAACTTGCCTTCCTCGAGGGCAAGGGACGCCTGCTGGTGGTGAGCCCGATCGTCGACCGCGATAAGGAGATGGACAAGGCCAACCTCGGCCGCCTGCCGGTCTTCGTGCCGGCCGACTCCACCCAGTCCTTCGAGGTCGGCCAACGTTTCAAGTTCAAGGTCCGGCTGAACCGCGACCTCCTCCTGGTCGAGGACCTCGAACGCTTCTGATTTTCCCGCCATGCGTACATCCCTCCTCGTCTGTCTCGGTTGGTGCGCGTTGGTCGCCCAAGGCTTCGCCCAAGCCCCGCCGCCTGGCGCGGCGGTGTCCGGCGGCGGCGGCGGCGACTACCGCAGTTCCACGGCCGAGGGCGGCGCCGACCGCCTGTTCGACGTGAACAGCGACTCGGTCGACATGGAGAACGGCTCCATGCAGTGGAAGGGCAAGACCTTCAATCTCGGCAATTCCCGCGCCATGCGCATGCGCTTCGAGCGCTACCTGTCCGCGCCGGCCGCCGGCGGCGACATGCTGAAGTACCAGCAGCTGCTCCAGCGCATCGAGCGCCTCCTCTCGCCGGCCAACATCAACAACTCCAACTACATCGCCAACCAGCAGGAGGCCTTCAACCTGCTCTTCCAGGCCGCGGAGTTCGAGGTGGACGGCAACAACTCCCTCACGATCGCCACCCAGGTGCAGAAGATCTGGAACATGCGGGCGGAATTCCGCTCGCTCGAGGTGAGCAAGAATCAGCTCGAGGTGATTCGCAAGTCCCAGGAGACCGTCATCGTCAACCGCGCCGAGAAGATCGAGTCGGCCAACGACGAGCGCTCCTCGGCGCCCGGCAAGGCCGGCCAGCCCACCTTGGCCAAGTCGTCCTCCGGGACCACTGAGCTCGGTTTCCGGGTCAAGGACGAGCAGCGCACCCAGGCCGAGATCCTCGCCAGGAACGCGGAGATGACCGCGCTGGGGCTCAAGGCCCAGGTGGAGTTCCAGTCGCAGATGGTCGGGTTCCTCCTCGCTCGCCGCTACCGCCATTGCATCATCACCTCGGCGTTCTACCGCGTGCTCTTCAAGAGCGGCAACCAGAACATCCGGGTCGGCGCCAAGGAAGTGAAGGAGTTCTTCCCGGTCTCCGATTTCGTGCCCACGCTGGAGTCGATCGACACGCTCGCCCGCGAGGCGATGACCGACGTCACCCTGGGCATGAAGACCGTCGACGACCTCGTGAAGCAGGGCGAGCTCTACGGCGCCTTCGAGCGGCTGCAGGAGACCTACTTTCTCGGGGAGTTCGAGCCCTCGGTCATGATGTACGACCAAGCCAAGAAGCGCGACATGCTCGAGCTCTGGCGCGACCTGCGCGAACTGCAGCGGCTGGGGGATGAGCACGACCTCGCCAACGTCGAAGGTTACGTCAACAAGGTCCGCGGCCGGGCCCGCGACTTCCCGGGCGCCGCGATCCTTTCCAAGGTCAACAACGCGATCAACGCCTCCAACATGGCGGTCCTCTCCGCTAAGCAGGCCGCCCTCTCCGGGGATACCGCCAAGGCCGAGGCCGCCCTCGAGCGGGCGACCAAGATCTGGCCGCAGAACCCCGCGGTGAAGGACTTCGCCAACCAGGTCGTCAGCCGTCAGGACACGCTGGCCCAGAAGATCCCCGAGTTCGACCGCATGGTCTCCGAGGCCAAGTGGCGCGATATCTTCAATAAGAAGCTAGAATTCGCCCTGGCCCTCGCGCAGGACAAGGCCCGTTCGGACAAGCTCCGGCAGGTCGTGAACCGCATCGGCGAGCTCGATGCCAACATCCAGAAGGCGCAGGTCCTGGCCTCGCAGAACAACCCGTACCTCGCCTGGGACGTGATCGTCGAGACCTCGCGGGCCGAGCCGGATGACCTGGTGCTGGCGAAGACCCGCTCCGACATCGCCCCGCTGGTGGCCGACTACGCGCGTACCATCGGCATCGCCGAGAAACTCGAGAAGGACGGCGGCGAGGCCGCCGCGCTGACGGCCTGGCTGCAGGCGCAGGACCTCAATCCGGCCTCCCCGGCCTGCGGCGCCGCGATCAAGCGCCTGGCCGGCTCGCTGGCCCAAGGGGCTCCGGCCAAGGCGACGGCCGCCGCGCCCACCCCCCCCGCCGCTGGCGCGTCTGGCGACGACGTCGCGGTCCCGCCCAAGCGCTGAACGGGGCGCTACCAGACGCTGACGGGGGTTTCCTCCAGCGGGTCGACCACGGTGACCCGGAGGTCGCCCTTGGCGGCGCGCACCTCCTGCATGACGCCTTCCACGATGGTGGTGCGGTTGCATTCCTTGCTCAGGTGGCCAAGCAGCAGTTCGGTGGCCCGCCACTCGCGGAGCCCCAGCAGCAGGTCGCGCGCTGCGAGGTTGGAGAGGTGTCCGTGCCGCCCGCGGATCCGTTGCTTCAGGTTCAGGGGGCGCTTGGAGAGGTCTAGCATCTCGTCGTCGTAGTTCGACTCGAGCACCAGGATATCGGCCAGAGCGGCATGATGACGCACGACGTCGGTGACGTGCCCGAGGTCCGTCAGCCAGGTCACCCGCCGACCTGGTCGCCCCGCCTCGCCTGGGCAGTCGAGCGCGAACCCGACGGGGTCCGCCGCGTCGTGGGGGATCGGGATGGCGGTGATCGACAGGCCGCGGAACTCGAAGGTGCTGCCGGTCTCGAAGAGCTGCCAGTCCGGGCGGACCTTAAGGGTGCCTTGGATGCGACGGGCGGTCTCGCGGTTGGCGAAGACCTTGAGCGCGGGGTTCTGGCGCAGGAGCGCCGCCAACCCGATGCAGTGGTCGCTATGCTCGTGGGTGATGAAGACCGCGTCGAGCGCCCGGGCCTCGGTGCCCAGCCGGTGGAGCGACGCCTCCAGTCGCGGACCCGGGAAGCCGGCGTCCAGCATGACCCGGGCCCCGTCGCATTCGAGGATCGAGCAGTTGCCGGAGCTGCTGGTGCCGAGGATGTGGAAGGCGAAGGCCATCGTTAGGCCGATGCAACCCCGCCCGGGGCGGTTCTTCAAGCCGCCAGTCGGCTTTTCGCTTGAGAGGTCGGGGGCACGGGAGATGCTGGAGGTACTGCCATGCCGTCCCTTCCTCGAGTCATCAGCATCATCATGGGGGGTGGCCGCGGCTCCCGCCTCTACCCGCTCACGAAGGACCGCTGCAAGCCCGCCGTGCCGCTGGCCAGCAACTACCGGCTGGTCGACATCCCGATCAGCAATTGCCTCAACTCCGGCATCAACCAGATCTTCGTCCTGACGCAGTTCAACACCGCCTCGCTGCACAAGCATATCCAACAGACCTACAAGTTCGACGGCTTCGGCCGCGGCTTCGTCGACATCCTGGCCGCCGAGCAGACCGGGGACAAGGAGTCCTGGTACCAGGGTACCGCCGATGCGGTCCGCCAGAACCTGCACCACTACAACCTCCGCGACGAGGACCTCGTGCTGATCCTGTCGGGCGACCAGCTTTACCGGATGGATTTGGAAGAGCTCGCCCGCCAGCACATCGAGAACGCGGCCGACGTCACGATCGCGGCCAAGGCCATACCCTCCGACCAGGTTTCCGCCCTGGGCGTCATGCGCGTCAACCCCGACCTGCGCATCGTCGAGTTCGTCGAGAAGCCCAAGGATCCGGCGGTCATCTCCTCGCTCGTTCTGGGCGGCGCCGCCCGCGCCCGCCTTTCCGACAAGTCGGAGCGCCCCTATTGCCTGGCGTCGATGGGAATCTACCTTTTCTCGGGTAGGGTGATGCGCGAGGCGCTGGCCGATCACTCCCAGACGGATTTCGGTAAGGAGGTCATCCCCGGCCTGCTCGCCTCGAAACGCATGATGGCCTACGTCTTCGACGGCTATTGGGAGGATATCGGCACCGTCGGCTCCTTCTGGGAGTGCAACCTTACCCTCACCGACCCGGTGCCGCCGTTCGATTTCTTCGACGACCAGAATCCGGTCTACACGCATTCGCGCTACCTGCCTCCGGCCAAGCTCAACGGGGCCCGTTCCCGCCGGGTCTTGATGGCGGATGGCGCGATTGTCGACGATTCCGACCTCGAGCGTTGCGTGATCGGCGTGCGCTCCGTGATTCGCGGTGGTTCCCGCCTCGAGAACGTCGTGATGATGGGGGCGGACGCCTTCGAGCGGCCGCATGACCTCGCGAGCAACCACGGACTCGGCCGTCCCGACATCGGGGTTGGGGCGAACTGCCTGATCCGCAACGCCATCATCGACAAGAACGCGCGTATCGGCGACGGTTGCCGGCTTTCGCCGCAGGGTCTGCCGGAGAAGTGGGAGACCGACGCTCTCTTCGTGCGCGACGGCGTCATCGTCGTGAAGAAGGGCGCCGTCGTGCCGCCCGGGACGGTCGTCGGGGAATGAAAACCTTCGCGCGGACCTACTGGTTCACCTGGGGCTTCCTCGTCCTGGCCGCCCTCGGCACGGGGGGCGCCGCCTCCGTCAAGGATGTGTTCTTCGGCGGCCTGCTGGCCGCGGTCGTTTCCGCCGCCCTGACGCGTCCGTATGAGCGTCTGGGCCTGCGCTACGCCCCGTTGTTGGGCGCCTTGGCCGGTGCTGGCTGGGTCCTGTTGCAGGTGCTGCGTTACCGCTGGTTCGGCGACGCCGATGAGGTCGCCGCTTACGCGTGGCAGCTGGGGACGCAAATCTCGGTCCACGCCGCCGCCTTCGCTGGCGCGGCCCTGATGGCCTCGCTGCGTCCCGAGGAGCGTCTCGCCCGCGCCGTGGGCGCCGGCGTGTTGCTGGCCGCGGCGATGACCGCCGTGCCCTACGGTTTCATCGCCTGGGTCGACCACCGTCTCGCCGGTCCAGTCGAGGTCATCCTGCTCACCGGGGCCGACTTACCGGCGAACGCCTCGCCGGTCCGCCGCGTCGGCGCGGAGGTCGCATCCCTTGCCCCGGATGAGATCGCCTTGCTCAAGGAACGTTTCCTCGTCGTGGAGGGGCCCGGCGGTCCCGAGGCGATCGACGACGTCGGCCGGCGGTATTGGCCGCTGTGGCGCAAGCGTTTCAGTTACCCGGGCAACCCCGGCGGACCGGTCCGTCGCGTCCTGGTCGTCCTTCCCGCCGACACCAAACGGCTCGACGCGGACCGTTACCCGGCCCTCGGGCAGGGCGACTGGACCTTCTCCGCGGGCGAGGATCCGCGCGGGCTGACGCTGGTCCAACTGGGTGCGGAGGGGGCGGTCGCGACCTCTGCCCAGTTCGCCGCCATGACCATCCGGCTGAAGCAAGGCGCGGAGACTGCTCCGGTCGTCGACCGGGTCCGTCCGCCCGCCACGGTGGCCGCGGCGCAGCGCGAGCTGCTGACCTTTCGTGCCGCCCAGGTCTGCTCCTTGGCCGTCGTCCGGCGTTCGCCGGTCGGCGACTTCTACGCCCCCGATCCCGTCCGCCGCGGTATCGCCTATGCCTTTGATTACACGGTGGTCGGCGATGACCTAAGGGAGGCCCAACCTGACTTCGCCCCGGCGCCGAAGCTGACCGAACCGCCCGTCTTGCCGGCCGCCCCGAAGGTCTCGGCGCCCGAACGGTCAGGTCGTTGAGCTGAGGAAATCGCGGTGCAGTCGCGCGTAGGCGCCGTCCGCGGCGAGTAGGCTCCCGTGCGTGCCGCGCTCGACGATGCGCCCGTGATTCATCACGAGCACCTGGTCCGCCTTGCGGATCGTGCTGAGGCGGTGCGCGACGACGAAACTAGTCCGCCCGCGCATGAGGCGGGCGAGGGCCGCCTGCAGCCGGGACTCCGTCAACGTGTCGACCGCGCTCGTCGCCTCGTCTAGGACCAGGATGCGCGGGTCGGCGAGCAGCGCACGGGCGAAGGCCACCAGCTGTTGCTGCCCGAGCGAGAGTCCGCGGCCCTTTTCCGATACCGGGGTATGAATCCCTTGCGGCAGGGCCTCGATCAGGTCGAGGCAGTCGAGGTCGCGGAACGCCTGGCGGACCGCCTCGTCCGATGCTTCCGGGCGGGTGGCCTTCACGTTGTCGGCGACGGTGCCGGCGAAGAGGAAGTTCTGCTGGAAGACGAAGCCCATCTGGCGACGCAGGGTCTCCTGCCGGAGGTCCGCGAGGTCGTGCCCGTCCACGAGCACCTGTCCGCTGTCCGGTCGCTGGAACTTGGCCAGCAGGCCGATGATGGTGGACTTGCCCGAGCCGGTATGGCCGACCAGCGCGATGACCTGGCCGGGCTCGGCGGTGAAGTTCACGGTATGGAGCACGGGTCGGCCGGGCAGGTAGGCGAACGTCACGTCGCGGAACTCCACCGCCCCGCGGAGCGGCGGGCAGGCAATGGCGTCCGTCCGGTCGGTCCACGCCGGCGGCGTGTCCAGCAGGCGGAAGTAGCGTTCGGCCCCGGCCATGGCCAGGGTGGCCTCCGACAACTGCGTCCCGATGATGGTGATGGGGGAGAAGAAGAGGTCCGCCAGGAAGAAGAAGGTGACGAGGTCGCCCAGGCCGGTGTGGCCGCCGTCGAGGGCGAGCCAGCCGCCGACCCCGACGAGCGCCGCGAGGAAACCCTGGGCGTTGAGTTCGAGCAGCGGCAGGTAAAGCGCGCTGAGGCTGGCGGTCTTGACGACGTTGCCGGCGAGGGTATGGACCAGGCGGGAGAAGATCCCGGCGTTGGTCTCCTCGCGCGCAAACCCTTGGGTCACCCGGATGCCCTGCACCGTCTCGGCCAGCGCCGAGGTGACGCGGGAGAAACTTTCCTGCTGCAGGCGGGATGCCTGCAGAATCTTGCCGCGGAAGGCCGCGTGCACGAGCAGGAGGCAAGGGACGATGGCCAGCAGGACGAGGAACAGACGAGGGTTCACCCAGAGCATTAGCAGCGCGGCGCAGGTCATCTGGCCGAACGAGACAATCGTGATGAAGAAGTTGTTCTGGATGCCGTTGCGCATCGCCTCGATGTCCGAGATCATCCGGCTGATGAGGCTGCCGTGCCGGCGGGCGTGGAAGAACGCCAGGGGCTGGGTCAGCAAGTGACGCATGAGCCGGTCACGCAGGTCGCGTAGCACCACCTCGCCGATCTGGTGCGCCAGCCGGATGCGCCAGTATAGGGCGACGTCGGCCAGCACGACCGCGGCGAGGAAGACCGTCAGCCAGCGGAAGGTGGCGGCGCCGTCGCCGGTGGTGACCGGACCGCGGATGATCGCCCCGATCATCCAGGCCAGCAAGGGCAGCGCCATCGCGCGCAGCGCGCAGAGCGCCAACAAGGTGTTCCGCTGCGTCCGGTGCGGGGCGGTGAAGGCGAGCAGCCGGGCGACGGTCGACCAGCGCAACGGCAACCGGTCCGGCTCCTCGTCGTCCGGGTGGGCCCGTCGCACGGCGATCTCGAGGCCTGTCTTGCTCATGCGACTGTCCCCTCCGATTGGACGAGGATGGCCCGGCGGTATTGCCCGTCCTGGGCCATCAGCTCCGCGTGCGTGCCGCTCTGGATCAGTCGGCCGCGCTCGAGGACGAGGATGAGGTCGGCCCGACGCAGCGTGCTGAGGCGGTGGGCGACGATGAACGTGGTCCGGCCCTCCATGGCTGACTCCATCGCCTCGAGGATCTCGCGTTCGGTTTCCGGGTCGATGGCTGAGGTCGGGTCGTCAAGCAGTAGGACCGTCGGTTCCAGCAGCAGGGCGCGCGCGATGGCCAGACGCTGGCGCTGGCCGCCCGACAGGTTGACACCCCCTTCGCCGAGGTAGGTCTCGTAGCCTTCGGGCAGGGCGGTGATGAAGCCGTGGGCGCCCGCGACCTTGGCGGCGCGCTCGATGCGCGCCTGGCTAGCGTCAGGATGACCGAAGGCGATGTTGGCCGCGATCGTGTTGGAGAACAGGAAGTTCTCCTGGAACACCATCCCGACCTGGCGGCGCAGCTCGGGCAGGGGGAGGTCGCGCAGGTCGTGGCCATCGAGGGTCACGCGGCCGGAGCGCGGGTCGTAGAAGCGCGGGATGAGCGAGAGGAGGGCCGATTTGCCCGCGCCCGTGGCGCCCGCGATGGCGATGCGGCTCCCGGGGCGGGCCCGGAAACTCAGTCGATGCAGGACCGTGTCGTTCTCGCGGTACTCGAAGGAGACGTCCTCGAAGGCGACCTCGCCGAGGAAGCGCCCGGGTGAGCGCGCGGCGGGTAGCGAGGCCACGCCGGGGTCGGTGTCGAGGATTTCGAAGATGCGCTTGGCGCCGGCCAGCGAGACCTGGGCGTTGTCGACCACCGCCGCCAAGGTGGTCACCTGCGTGGCGAACTGCTGGAGCAGGCCGGCGAAGGTCACGAGGCCCGTGCCCAGCGCGATGTCGCCCCGGGCCACCATCCAGCCGCCGTAACCGACAAGGATGGCCATCGAGAGACGGTTGAGCCCGTCGATTACCGGCCAGAACAGGGCGATTTCCTTGAAGACCTTGCGTTTCTGCAGCCGGATGTCCTCGCTCCAGCCCTCGAAGCGACCCTGCACGCGCGGCTCGAGAGCGAAACCCTTCACGACTTGGATGCCTTGCACGTTCTCCGAGAAACCGAGGACCAGCCGGTCCATCAGCTCCCGGTTTTCCTCGTAGGCGGGGCGGACCCGGCGGGAGAAGCGAATCGCGAACCAGGCCTGGAGCGGGAGCACCGACAGGCAGGCGAGCGTGAGCCGCCAGTCGGTCCGGAACATGTAGATCGAGCAGGCGACGAGGGTGACGGCGATGATGGCCAGCTGCAGCAGCACGCCTTCGATGAAGATGCGGACTGAGTGGGCGTCGGAGGTCACGCGGTTGATGATCGACCCGCTGGCGTTGGTGTCGAAGAAGCGGAAGCTCAGTTGCTGCAGCTTGGCGAAGACCTGGGCCCGGAGGTTGACGACGATGCGGCCGTGCAGGAAACGCACCGAGACGAGGCCGAAGACATAGGCGAGCGCGGCCCGGAGTAGCGCCGCGACGACGATCCCGCCGGCCAGCCAGGCGATGACCTGGCCGTCGCTCGCGGCCGCCGGTACGAAGAAGGGCAGGGCGGGGGCGGGGATTGCGGGGTCCCCGCAGTGCCGGAGGGTGTCGATGGCCACGCCGGCGAGGGCGAAGACCGCGACCGTCAGGAAGACGAGCAGTAGCTGAAGCCCGAGCAGCTGCAGGCAGTCGGCGCGGTGCGACCAAGCGATGCCGAGCAACCGCCGCAGCGTGTCATCACGGCCGGAGGGACGGGTTCGGCGGGCATGCGCGGCGGGGCGCCGGCGGTCTCAGCGGATCATCTGGCCTTCCCGCGAGGCCTTCTTGCGGAACTCGGCGAGGATGCGGGCGGTGAGGGGGCCCGGCTTGCCGGAGCCGATCTTGCGGGCGTCGACCTCGATCACGGGGATGACCTCTGCGGCGGTCCCGGTGAGGAAGCACTCGTCGGCGTTCCAGACGTCGTAGCGGGTGATGTTCGTCTCGACGGTCGGGATGCCGAGGGCCGCGGCGACCTCGAGGGCGACCTGGCGGGTGATGCCGACGAGCGCGCCAGCGTGCGAGGCGGGGGTGATGAGGCGGCCCTTGTGGATCAGGAAGACGTTGTCGCCGGTGCACTCGGAGACGTAGCCCTGCTCGTTGAGCATGAGGCACTCGTGGAAGCCATGCTGCTGGGCCTCCATCTTCGCCATGATGTTGTTCAGGTAGTTGAGGGACTTGATCATCGGCGGCAGGGCGGCCGGGCTGATGCGGCGCGTCGGCGCGGTGATGATGCGCATGCCGGTCGTGTAGAGCTCCTCCGGGTAGAGCTTGATACTGTCCGCGATGCAGATGATGGAGGGCTTCGGGCAGTTCTTGGGCGAGAGGCCGAGGTCTCCGAAGCCGCGGGAGACCACTAGGCGGATGTAACCGTCGGTCAGGTTATTGCGCCGGCAGGATTCGCAGACGATCTCGGCAATCTCCGCACGGGTCCAGGGCATGTCGAGGCACAGGGCCTTGGCCGACATCTCGAGACGCTCGAGGTGCTCGTCCAAGCGGAAGACGCAGCCTTGGTAGAGGCGGATGCCTTCGAAGATGCCGTCGCCATAGAGGAAGCCATGGTCAAAGACGGAGATCTTGGCCTCGGCCTTGGGGTAGAACTTGCCATCGATGTAGACTTCCATGTTGGGAAAAGCCCACCTTGGCGGGTTGGCCAAGGATTTTCCAGCCCGAAACCCCTTTTTTAAAGCGAGGGTGCTGGTTTAAGCCACCCGCAGCGTCAGCCGGAACTTCCCCGAATCCTCCGGGGCGATCCGGTCGGTGTCCGCCAAGGTGACGGGCCTTCCCAGCAGTTCGGTCAACCGCTTGGCCAGTAGCGGGTGGAGGGCGGAGAGGTCGCCGTTCGCGTGTTCCGGTAGCAGGGTGAGCTCCGCCGAGCCGTCGGCGGATTGGCGCAGTTGGTAGTGGGCGACGCCGGTGATGTCCCGGAAGCATCCGTCGACCATCCGGGTGGTGACCACGCGGCCGTCGGCGCTCCTGAGCGTGTCGCGGAGGCGTCCATGGACGATCCAGCGTCCGCCCGTGTACTCGGCGTGGTCTCCGATCTCGTAGCGGACCAGGGGCAGGTACTCGTTGGTGAGGGTCGTCACGAGCAGCTGGCCCACGCCGCTTCCGTCGACGTCGGCCAGTTCGAGCCCCGCGGTCTCCAGGGAGCCGAGCATGCCGCCGTCGGGGTGGTCGATGAGGAGGTGGCCGGTCTCGCTGGAGCCGTAAAGGTTGATGACTGGCACGCCGAAGGCGCGCTCGAGGATGCGACGGTGGACGACGCTGGCGTACTCGTAGCTGGTCAGGATGAAACGCAGGGAAGGGAAGCGGAGCCCGTGGCGTTCGCAGTGGAGCGCGAACCAGGCCCCGTGGACCGGGTCGACGTCGAGGAAGGTCGGCGCCCAGGCCGCGGTCTCGGCCGCCATCTGCGCGAGTTTCTCCTCCGGGAGGGCGAACGGGATGCGCGACTGGTTGACGAACAGCGTCGACCCCAGCGTGCGTTGCTCGACGTTGAGCCATCGGGCGTAGCAGCTGACCCCGCTGCAACCGGGTGTGGTCAGCACCGCGCGTCGCGCGGCCGGGTCCGCGGCGAGAAGGCTGGCGATCAGGGGGTGCCGGCGGAGGGCCCGGGCTTCCTGCTCGGCCCACCAGGTTCGGCCGAAGATCACCCGCACGCTGGCCCCGGAGGTCCCGGAGGTGCTCTCCTCCTCGATTTCGCCGGACTTCTCCAAGGTCGCTAGGTCGAAGCGCCGCGGAAGGAAATCGCCAGGCGAATGCGCACGCAGTTCGGCCTTGGTGATCCGCGGTAGGTCTTCCAGCCGGGCCTCGGGCAGGGCTAGGGCTACCCGCCAATCCGATCGTTCGTAAAAAGGCACGCCGGCAGTGGCATCCAAAGTCTGGTCGAGGCGGGACGCGCGGTCGGAAGCGGAGGGGGGGAGGGTTCCCGGCATGGCAGGACCCCATCCTAGCCCGACCTGCGTAAAAAGCAAAAGGGGGCGACGGTTCAGCCGAGGATTTCCTCCTCCACGCGGTTGCGGAGAATCCCGAGGCCGTCGATCTCGACCTCCATCACGTCACCGGGTTGGAGCCAGCTGGGCGGGACCTGCGCCATGCCGACCCCGGCGGGCGAACCGGTCAGGATGACGGAGCCGGCGGGCAGGGTCGAGCTGCCGGAGAGGAAGGCAATCAGGTCGGCGACCTTGAACTGCATCGACGATGTATGGGCGTCCTGCCGCACGGCCCCGTTGAGCCGGAAGCGCAGGCGCAGCGACTGGGGGTCGCGGAGCTCGTCCGCCGTGGTCAGGCAGGGTCCCAGCGGGCAGAACGTATCGAACGATTTCCCCCGCGTCCATTGGCCGCCGCTCCATTCCTTCTGCCAGTCCCGGGCGGAGACGTCGTTCGCGCAGCAGTAGCCGAGCACGTGGTCGAGCGCCTGGTCCGGCGCGACGTTGCGGCAGTCGCGTCCGATGACCACCGCCAGCTCGCCCTCGTAATCCACCTTGTCGCTGCGCAGGAAACGCGGCAGGCGGACGGCGGTCTCGTGACCCACGACGCTGGCAGGGCTTTTCATGAAGATGGTCGGGTAGGTCTGCTGCGTGGCCCCGAATTCCTTCGCGTGGTCGGCGTAGTTCACCCCGGCGCAAAAGATCGCCGTCGGCACGACGCAGGGCAGGGGTAGTCCCGGGCTGACGACCTGGGGGGTCGTCTGGAAGCGTCCACCGCGGAGAATGACCTGACGCCAGGTACCGTCGGGTTCGGCGATGGCCTGCACCGGCCGGTCGGTGAGCGTGTCCATGAAGGCGAAGACTTTCATCGACGTCACACTTGCAGTGGGCGTGCCGAAAGGCGAACTTCCGTTCTAAACGGAAGTTTCTGGGCATTTAAGCCTGATTTATGCCCATCGGGAACTATCGGGGGTTGTCGTGTGTCGAGTTTTCACCCTACCTAGCCCCATGCGATTGCCCCGTCGTTCCTTCCTGCGCAAAGCGGCTGTTGCCGCCGTCGGCTTCACCATCCTCCCCCGCCATGTGCTGGGTCGCGGTTTCGTCCCGCCGAGCGAGACGTTGAACCACGTCATCGTCGGTTGCGGCGGCATCTCCGGCTCCGGGGCCCACTTCGGCGACCATATGAAAGGCGCCCATCGCGTGCTCGCGGTGTGCGACGTCGATGATAACCACGCCCGGAACCGCGTGAACCAGGTCAAGGCCGCCGGCGGCAACACCCCGCTCAGCACGCGCGATTTCCGCGAGGTCATCGGTCTCGCCGACGCCGACGTGGTGCACGTCTGCACGCCGCCCCATTGGCATGGCGTCATCGCCGCCCAAGCGGCGCGTGCGGGCAAGGCCGTCTGGTGCGAGAAGCCCCTGACCCGCACGATCGGCGAGGGTCTCGCCCTGCGCAAGGTCGTGCAGGAGACCCGCGTGCCGTTCCGCGTGAACACCTGGTTCCGCCTCAATCGCACCAACTACTACGGCGTCGGTCCCGCCCGCGACATCCGTCGCGTGGTCGCCAGCGGCGTCCTCGGCGGCCCGCTGACCGTGCGCCTTGCCTGCGTCGGCGGCATCGCCTGGAAGGTGAACCTCTGGGTCGGCAAGCCGAACCTCGAGCCCCAGCCGGTCCCCGCCCATCTCGATTGGGACATGTACTGCGGCCCGTCCCAGCTAATCCCCTACCACCCGCACCGCGCCCACGGTTCGTTCCGCGGTTACTGGAATTTCGACCAGGGTGGCCTAGGTGACATGGGCCAGCACTTCCTCGATCCGGTTCAGTACTTCCTCGGTAAGGACAAAGAGTTCCCGGTGTCGGTCGAGGCCGACGCCCCGGCGCAGGACGCCATGGCCTGCGGCGTCTGGAAGACCGTGACGCTCACCTACGCCGACGGCACCCGCATCATCCTCGAGTCCGAGCTCGCCGAGCGCGGCGAGAAGCCGTTCATCGAGGGACCGAACGGCAAGCTGTTCGCCAACCTGCGCTCGGACCGTCCCGAGCTCATCCGCAAGGCGATGGAATTCCCGCTGCCCGAGTACCAGGAGGACGACTTCGACGCCTGCGTGCGCGAGAAGCGTCCGTTCGGCTACGGCGTCGACGAGGCCTTCCACAGTTCGACCATCGTCAACCTCGCGGCCCTCGCCGTGCGCCTAGGTCGTCCGCTTAAGTTCAAGCCCGACGGCTCCGGCTTCATCGGTGACGCCCAGGCCGATCGGCTCCACTCGCCCGTGCTGCGCGGGCCTTGGTCGATCTAACCCCCGACTTCCTTCCTCATGAAACTTTCCCTGTCCCTTCTGCTGCTCGCCGCCGCGACCTTCGCGGCGGACCCGGCCAAGGCCGCCGCCAAGGCCGCGGCCAAGCCGGCCGCGAGCAAGGCTGCGCCGACCCCTGAGCAGGTGGCCGCCGGCGCCCGCGTCCAGGCCATGCAGGAAATGGTCAACGCCGCCCGCCGTTTCCCTGTCGCTACGCCGGAAGCAAAGGCTTTCTTCGATCAGCTCCGCGCCCAACGCGCCGCCACCGCCGACCCCGAGGCGCGCGCGGCCCTCGATCAGGCCTTGGCGATGGATCCCGTCGTCGCCGTCCGCCTGCCGCTCGGCGAAGCTCCCGTGAAGGCCGTCGAACTCCCGGCCGGCACCACGCCGGAGACCAAACTGGCCGAACTGGAACGCCAGCTCGACCTCGGTCAGCCGCCCCGCGCGCTGTCCGCCGCGGAGCTCGTCCCGCTCGCCGCCGCCGAGGACTTCGCCGCGGCCCATCGCGCCGCGCGTCTCCTGCGTCGCGTCGACCCGGCCGCCGCGGCTCCGGTGCTTTGGCAGCGCCTCGCCAAACTGACCTCGCGCGAGCAGGTGCAGCTGACGGAGGATGAACTCCTGCGTCTGCCCGTGAAGTTCGCCGGCACGGGCGCCCCCGCCGCTCCGACGGGTTCCTCGGCCGCGAAGGCCGCCTTCCTCCGGGTCTCCGCCGTGCGCGCCTCGGTGGCGCTGTCCAAGGAGGCCTTGCTCCCGCTCCTCAAGTCGACCACCGCCAACGAACTGAACGAAGCCGCCTGGGAGGCGGTGCCCCGCGTTTTCGCCCGCGCCGACCGTCCGGCGCTCGAGGCCGTCGCCAAGGATCTCCTCGAGGCCGCCGTCAAGGCCCGCGAGGCGAAAACCGAACCTAGCCGCCTCTACCCGAAGGCGAAGGCCGCGCTGGAAGCCTTGCGCTGAGCGTTTCCCTCGCGCGATTGTCGCTTGCCCCGCCGAGGCCTTGGGTCTTGCAATGAGGGCATGTCGCCCGCCGCCACCAAGGATGCCGCGCCCAACCTGCTGCTCGCGGGTTTCATGGGCACTGGCAAGTCCGCGCTCGGCCGGCAGCTCGCCAAGCGCTGGCGCCGTCCTTTCCTCGATACCGACGAGCTGGTCGAGAAACTCGCCGGCACCAGCATCGCCGATATCTTCGCCGAGCACGGCGAGGAGCATTTCCGCGCCCTGGAGCGCCAGGTCGTCGAGTCACTGCTCCCCGCCGAGGGGGCCGTCATTGCCTGCGGTGGCGGGCTCGTCGTCCCACCCGGCATGGGCGAGCTCGTTCGCAGTAAGGGAGTGGTCATCACGCTCTTCGCCTCTGTCGACACCATCCTCCGCCGCACCTCCGGCAACAGCCGGCGCCCCCTCCTCAAGGGGGACGACCCCGAGGCCCGCATCCGCGAGCTGATGAAGAAGCGCGAGCAGGCCTACCTGCAGGCCGGCATCGCGGTCTTCACCGACGGCCGCTCCCTGCAGCAGCTTTGCGTGATCGTCGAGCGGGTCTACGAGCGCGAGGTGCGGGCCGCCCTCAAGGGCCCGGGCAAGCGTCGGGATTGAACCACGGGTCGTCCGTCGGCGGGAGGTCGCGATGCGCCCGCAGGCACGCCAGGAAGTCGGCGCGCCGCACGGCGAAGGCCCCGAGGCTCGCGAGGTGCGCGGTCGGCATCTGGCAGTCGACGAGCACGAAGCCGGTGGCCAGCAGACGTTCCACCAGCCGGACAAAGCCAACCTTCGAGGCGTCGCTGCGCCGGTGGAACATGGACTCGCCGTGGAAGACCCGGCCGACGGCCACGCCGTAGAGTCCGCCCACGAGCTCGCCGTACCAGCGGACCTCGACGCTATGGGCATGGCCGGCGCGGTGCAGGGCGACGTAGGCGGCGATCATCTCATCAGTGATCCAGGTGCCGTCCTGCCCGGGGCGCGGCGCAGCGGCGCAGGCCCGCATCACGCCCGCGAAGTCCTGGTCGAAGGTGACCGTCCAACCCGGCTTGCGCAACGTGCGGCGAAGGCTGTCGGTGATGCGTAGCTCCCCCGGTAGCAAGACGAAGCGAGGATCGGGACACCACCAGGCCACAGGTTCGCCCTCGGAGTACCAAGGAAAAATCCCGGACCGATAGGCCGCGAGCAAGGCGACCGCGTCAAGCGAACCGCCGGTCGCGAGGGGCGAACGGGCCGGGGCCTTGGCCGGGTCGCCTCGGGTCCATTCGGTCATCGGCCGTCATCAAGCGGCGACCTACGCCCGGGGCAAGTTCAGTCCTTGGTGATATTGTAGACCGAGGGGATCGAGATCCCGAGCTCGGCCGCGATCTCGCGGACGGGGACGTCCTTCTTGCGCAGCGCCTTGGCCTTGGAGCGCATCGCTTCGCTGATCTGGGCGCGGGCGCGATTTGGGCGGGACAGTAGTTTGACGAGCCGGCGGGCCAGTTCGTTCTTGGAAAGGGAGGAGACCTCGCGCTCGATCAGGGAACGGCGTTCGGTGTGCTCATCCTCCCAGGACTGGACCGCCAGGTCGCGGGCCCTCGAAAGGGCAGCGCGGACATAGGCGTCCTTCGAGGTGAAGGTTCTAGGGTCAAGGTCGATTTTCATGGAAAGGGGTGTGGTTTTATGACGGGAATCGAAGCAGCGAGGTCGATTTGTCAAACAATTGTTAATCTCAAGTTTTATAATAAAATCGGAAAAAGTCAAACCATGGGTACGCATTACGTCCCGGAATTCCCCTTAATGTCCCCTGAAGATTTCCCTAGCGGCTCCACTCCAGCATCCGTCGAAGCGGGATCTCCGCGGCGGCGCGCACACCCTCCGGGAGGGTGATTTCGGGGGTGCCATTTAACAGGCAGTCCCGGACTTTCTCCAGGGTGTTCATCTTCATGAACCGGCATTCGTTGCAGGAGCAGCGGTCCGTCGGGGCGGCCACGAAGGTCTTGCTCGGCACTTCCTTGCGGAGGCGATGGATCATGCCCGCCTCGGTGGTGATGATGAGGGTGTCGGCGGTCTGGCGCCTGCACCAGTCGACCATCAGCTCGGTGGAGCAGACCATGTCCGCCATCTCGCGGACGGCCTCGGTGCACTCGGGGTGGGCGACGACGGGCGCGCCCGGATGGGCGGCCTTGGCCCGGAGCAAGGCGCCCGGCGTGAACTGCACGTGGGCGTAGCAGTTGCCTGGCCAGAGCTGCATCGCACGACCGGTCTTGCCGGAGACCCAGCGTCCGAGGTTCTGGTCCGGCACGAAGAGGATGCGGCGGTCGGCGGGGACCTGGCCCACGATCTTGCTGGCGTTACCGCTGGTCACGATGACGTCCGAGAGCGCCTTCACCGCCGCGCTGCAGTTGATGTAGGCGACGACGTAGAGCGACGGGTCGGCCGCCTTCAGCGCGGCGAGCTTGTCGGCCGGGCAGGAGTCGGCGAGCGAGCAACCCGCCTCGAGGTCGGGCAGGAGCACCCGTCGCGTCGGGTTCACGATCTTGGCGGTCTCCGCCATGAAATGCACCCCGCAGAAGACGATGGTGGAGTTTTGCGCGGAGGCGGCCTTGTAGGCGAGGCCGAGCGAATCGCCGACGAAATCGGCGACGCCCTGGATGTCCTCGCACTGGTAATTGTGCGCGAGGATCAGCGCGTCCTTAGCCTGCTTGAGCGCGAGCACCTCGCGCTGCAGGGCGGACAAAGGTGTGCCGCCGACGGGCAGGGGAGGGAAGACGGAGGCGACGGGG
>Ga0255113_1000062_pt1 | contig 28654 bp, 24 predicted proteins | sample Law_Yuk_RepC_8h_FD_188473 | JGI IMG/M metagenome (GOLD analysis project Ga0255113, IMG submission 188473) | Freshwater microbial communities from St. Lawrence River, New York, United States - Law_Yuk_RepC_8h | ecosystem: Environmental > Aquatic > Freshwater > River | place: USA: New York... | reverse complement strand
GGATTGTTTCACCGAGACGAAATAAACGCCCACCACCAGGCCAGGAAACCTGAGTGTCTTCTATTGCCTGCAGGTGCATCTCGATTCGGGATTCCTTGGTATTGAAATACGAAACATGCTGCCATTTACGAGGCTCAAAGTCTGTACCGACTGCGTGGTTTAGCGTTCGGAGAATATTACGGTTAAACGCCGCTGTAACGCCAAGACCGTCGTTATATGCCGCCTCTAACATCGACGCTGATTTAATCAAATCAACCCCGATGACAAGAGATTGTGCATTGTGATGCAGTCTCAGCCCCCGAAGGAACGCAGTCGCCTCAGTTGGCTGGAAGTTCCCAATGCTTGATCCGGGGTAAAAAAATACGCGAGGCAGCTCCAACTTCGTGCACCCCGTTAGACACCCCGATGGCAGCCCTTTTGAGAAATCGATAATAAGGCCTGAAAGAGTCGGGCTGTAAGACCTCTGCGCAAGCGCCGACAGCGATTCTCGAAGGGTCTTCTCGGACACATCAATAGCAAGATATTGCGCTGGTTTTATCGAATTAAAGAGACTGGCTGCTTTAGCGCAATTGCCTGCACCGAGATCAATGAGGCAGCAATCATTGGGTAGCATCTCTGCAATCGATTGGTGATTTGCGGTAAAAATCTCAAGCTCATCACGGGTCACTTGGTACTCCTCAAGTAGTGTGATCGCATTAAATAGCTGTGAGCCCAATTCATCATAAAAAAATGCTGGTGATACCTCTGCCTGAGGCGCAAGTAATCCGTCATAAACCATATCAACGCCCACCTGTGCATCGGCCGCTTTCATGGATACAATTGGGATTGAGCGATTCATTCCTGAGCTTGGCTAGTACGATAAATAATGCTGGAGGTTATCATGTGGGCGTTTCAATCGGCTACGATTTTCTTAATTGCTTTATACAGAGTTCTTGCCACTCTCTTACTTTTCTTAATTCTAAGTACTGCCATCGTAAGTGCATCGCATGCCGCGCATCCCCTTGTTACCGAGGATACAGGAACGCAGGGACCAAAGGCCTATCAGATAGAACTCAATGCCGACTGGACAACTGATGTGGGCAATCGAACAAAGACTGGCGGATTCACTTTTACGCAGGGTGTCGTAGACGGGCTTGATCTCTTTATCAATATACCAACGACCTGGGGTGCCGCTTTGGGTGAGAAGACCGGCCTAAATGACCTGAGTATCGGTGCTAAATGGGTACTTGTTGAGGATGCAGGATTTTCCCTGGGCGTTAAACCTGAACTTGTCATGCCCACGGGGGACGAAAATAAGTCACTCGGCAATGGCCGAACCAGTTACGCTGCGACGGTCATGGCCCAGCTAGAGTCAGGTGAGTTCACGTGGCTGTTTAACATCGGTGCCGCAAAGAATCGTTTTAAGTTGCCGGCTGACCGAGACGACAAACGAACGCTGATTCGGAGGCTCTCTGCTGCGGTATTAGTTCAATCGAGTGATCGTCTTACCCTGGCGCTTGATGTTGGACAGGCCGATGCGGAAGATCGGGTGGAGAGGAGCAAACCTCGATATGCTGTTCTTGGAGCAATCTATTCCGTTAACAAGAATCTAGATTTTGATATTGGATATAAAAAGGGGCTCAACGCAGCGGAGACCGATCGCCAGTGGGGGATGGGCGTAACGCATCGCTTCTCGACGGTCAACGATTAATCCTTAATTCTCTTGCAGACCCACTGGACGGAATCTAGTTTTAATAGTCCAGACGATGGATTAAATTCAACAGTGCGGCCACTTTCTTTATCGGTATATATCCTCAGACTCACGCGTTCCTCGGCAAATGAATACACGTTAGACTGAAATCTGAGGATTGTTGGTGTCATTAGAAATTCCTCAGGTGGTGCACCCGCCGTTTGGCCCCGGCAGTCGAAAGCCTGCTCTCGAACTGCACAGCCTGCGAGCCCAATCCCAGACAGTAATAAAATAAGACAGAATCTGATTCTGGGGTACCTCTTTGAACTGTATTCGGATAAGCTCATCATATTCTTGATTGACTTAGTTTTCGATGAAGATTAAAAGCTCGAATGTTAATTCACCTGGGCGAATGATGCGATTAATTCAAAAGATTATTGGGCTTATTCTCTTTCACTTAATATTCTATGCGGGTGCAGTTATGGCAGTTGAAGAGCCAACTTATCAAGTATTGCAGGCTGAGCCACCGTTTGAACTACGGCGCTATGCGGAATTTGTTGTCGCAGAAACAAAGTTGACTGGAGATTTTAATTCGGCCAGCCGTACGGGATTCCGCCGTATCGCTGGTTATATTTTTGGGGATAACGAGGTGCAGGGTGGTGGCAACCGAAAAATTGCGATGACAGCACCGGTGACCGTGGAGCCTAAAGACGGTGGCTGGCGTCTGCACTTCGTGATGCCCAGTAATGAATCTCTCGATACCTTGCCTCAGCCCCGAAACCCGGAGGTTATCGTTCGCCAGGTGCCAGCACAGGATGTTGTTGCGATTCGTTTTAGCGGCTGGACGACCGCGAAGTCAATTGAATCCCATACAGTTCGTCTGCAGGCTTGGATGGCTCAGAGAAATCTTAAGGCAGCGAGCTCGCCTCAGGTGGCTCGCTACAACGACCCCTTTACATTGCCATGGCGCCGTCGCAATGAAATTCTCATCCCTGTTACCCCATGAATAATATCTGATGAGCCCTCGGGCATCTCTGGGTTCCGCGTCACACGACAGTGGCAGCGTTGGGTTGGAGCAGCGGAAATGCCACGATGGGGTTTTCCCTAGTTTTTCATCAAACAAGTCAGTTAGGCTGTTCGTAGAAGGGCTTGCTTAACGTAGAGTATTGGCTATCGCTGGTAAAGATTAAATTTCTACAGACCACTGTTTCGGGGGTGCACAATGATTCCTGATTTTCGCAATAAATTACGAGTTCTATGGGTCCTTCTCACTCTGTCTCTGGCCTTGTCGTTTTCAAGCACAGTCTTTGCGACAGATAAAGAAAAAATCACAATCGCTGTAGGCGGCAAAAATCTTTTTTACTACCTCCCCCTCACGATTGCCGAACAAAAGGGATATTTTAAAGAGCAGGGATTAACCGTTGAGATTGTCGACTTTGCGGGCGGCGCAAAAGCGCTACAGGCTGTTGTTGGCGGCTCTGCAGATATCGTTTCCGGGGCATATGAGCACACGATAAATCTTCAGTCGAAGAAGCAGTACTTTACAGCGTTTGTTCAGCAGGGCCGCGCCCCCCAGATCGTACTCGGTGTCTCGACAAAAACGATGCCAAACTTTAATTCGATTGCCGACCTCAAGGGAAAGAAAGTTGGTGTAACGGCTCCTGGTTCTTCGACAAATATGGTGGTGAATTTTGTTCTCGATCGTGCTGGACTGAAGCCCTCCGATGTCTCAATTATTGGTGTGGGCGCAGGGTCTGGGGCTGTTTCAGCAATGAACTCGGGTCAGATTGATGCAATTTCAAACTTAGATCCTGTGATTTCCACCTTAGAGAAAGAAAAGTCAATTCGCGTGGTGGTAGATACACGAAAAATTGAAGCAACCCGTAAACTTTTTGGCGGGGATATGCCTGCCGGCTGCCTATATGCGCCCGAAGACTTCTTAAAGAAATATCCCAAGGCTACCCAGGCGCTCACCAACGCTATTGTTAAAGCAAACCGCTGGATTGCAAAGGCTACCCCTGATGAGGTGTTAAAAAGCGTTCCATCGAGTTTCCATCTTGGTGATCCAGAACTTTATAAACAAACATTCGCAAACGTGCGTGAAGCAATCTCTCCCGATGGCATTATTTCGGATTCTGGTGTTCAGATCGCGCTAAAAGCCATCGCCGAATATGACTCAAAGTTAGATCCAAAAGCGGTTGACTTAAAGCGAACCTACACTAACGAATTTGTGAATAGGGCACCAAAGTAGTTAATGCCGATGAGCGCAGCTGCAGAATTCAAAGGTGTTTCATGTACGTTTGTGTCTCGCGATGATCCTGGTCAGCGTTACACTGCAGTTCACGATGTTTCGTTTCGTGTCGATGTGGGCGAGTTTGTCTCGGTTGTCGGTCCCACGGGCTGTGGAAAATCTACGCTTCTGAATGTTGCGGCAGGACTGCTAGAGCCATCTTCGGGGGCAATCACAATTTTTGGTAGTCCGCTCATTGGAATAAATCGCCGAGCCGGTTATATGTTTCAGGCAGAGGCCCTGCTGCCGTGGCGAACCGCGAGAGAAAACGTCTTGGCAGGGCTTGAATTTCGTGGATTCCCTTTAAAAGGGGCAGGGGATCTTGCTGATGAGTGGTTACGCCGCGTTGGCCTAGGAGGCTTTGGGGATCGTTATTTGCACCAGATGTCCGGTGGAATGCGTAAGCGAACATCTATGGCTCAGACACTAATCCTTGATCCTGACATTATCCTGATGGATGAGCCGTTTTCCGCCCTGGATATCCAGACACGTCAGCTCATGGAAAATGAGTTGCTGTCGCTATGGCAAGCCAAACAAAAAGCAGTACTTTTCATTACACATGATTTAGATGAGGCTATTGCGATGTCAGACCGTGTCTTAGTGATGTCGGCTGGACCAGAATCACATCCTATTGGTGAGTTCGTAGTCGATCTTCCTAGGCCCCGAGATGTCGCCGAAATTCGTACAGATCCGAGATTTATCCGTCTGCACTCAGATATATGGGCGGTGCTGCGAGAGGAAGTTCTAAAGGGATATGCGCAGCAAATGAGTGCTGTTGCATGAGAGGCATTAGGCTCCGAGTGGCTCAGCTCGCGGTCTTTGTGGGGCTTCTTCTGTTCTGGTTTTTTATGACAGAGCCAGGGCTAATCCCAACTTTTTATTTCTCAAACCCGGATAAAGCGGCATTTTTCTTTGGCCAGCCTCTCAAGGTTTTTGAGGTAATTATGGACTGGATTATTTCTGGTTCCATTTATAAACATCTCGTTATTACGCTATTCGAGACGCTGATGGCATTTGTGATCGGCACTTTAAGTGGGTTAGCAATCGGACTTTGGCTTGCCCTGAGTCCAGGCGCTGCAGCGATCCTCGATCCATATATCAAGGCCCTAAACTCGATGCCCCGAGTCATTCTGGCGCCAATATTTGCTGTCTGGTTTGGTCTTGGTGTCTGGTCCAAGGTTGCGCTCGGTGTGACTCTGGTTTTTTTTATTGTGTTTTTTAACGTCTATCAAGGCGTTCGGGAGGTCAGCCCCACACTCCTGGCTAATGCACGAATGCTGGGCGCGGAGCGATCCGGCCTGCTGCGGTTCGTCTATCTACCAAGCGCAATGAGTTGGGTATTTTCAAGCCTGCATACCAGTGTTGGTCTTGCATTTGTTGGCGCGGTGGTGGGCGAGTATCTCGGCTCAGCGGCTGGAGTTGGCTACCTTATTCTGCAGGCTGAGGGTACGTTTGATATCAATACCGTATTTGCAGGAATCCTGGTGTTGACACTCTTTGCACTAGCGCTTGATGGCGCGGTTACTCTATTTGAGAAGCACTTCATGCGTTGGCAGCCGAGATCGAGTGAAACAGAAAAGCTTTAATATTCACAATTGAATTTAATCACTAGTTACAGGAGGTTTTAACCATGGCAAAAACAGTTGGTGAAATTCTTAAAGCAGGCGATCGACCAATTGTCTCTATTACCGCGGATGTAACGGTACGGTTTGCCCTTGAGTCGATGGCGCTTCATCACATCGGTGCGCTGCCGGTTATTGAGAACGAGAAGCTACTTGGAATATTCTCTGAACGCGATTACGCGCGGCAGGGGGAATTAAAAGGTCGTAGCTGTGACAATACGCAAGTTCGGCAAATCATGACGTCTCCTGTTATCTCAATCGATTCGGAGACCAAGATTGATGAGTGCATGCAGATCATGACAGATCGCCGAATTCGTCATTTGCCAGTAGTGAAAGACGAACGGGTGCTTGGTATGATCTCAATTGGTGATGTTGTCCGAGAAATGATTGAAGAACAAAAAGAGCTCATTTCCCAGCTACAGGCCTATATCCACGGCTAGCGATATCCACCGTCTGCCATAACCACTTGACCCATCAGGTAGGGCATCGTGAGCAGATGAAGCGCGCAACGGGCCATCTCATGTGGCTCTGCCCATCGCTTCATCCAGATTTTGGATGATTCTTTCTCTCGAACATCCGGGGGTAAGGTCGCGTTGAGCTCTGTGTTAATCCAACCGGGCGCAAGGGCATTAACGCATACCTGTATTTCGGAGAGGTGCTCTGCAGAGGTTCGCACGAGCATATTGGCGGCCGACTTTGATGAGTCATAATGTGCTGAGACAGGATCTTGGCTATTGATGCCATTTGTTGATGTTACTAACAATATCTTTCCGCGGAAATCTTCTTTTAACGAGTTACTCTGCATTAACAACCCGGCATACTTAACGACTAGAAAAGCACCGGTCGTATTGGTGTTGTGAACCATGTCCCACTCAGATTGAGTCTGATCAAAGAAGTTTGTGTTGGGTGAGATGCCGGCGCTGTGAATAACATGATCGACCCGAACATTGAGCTGACGAATCTGATCAAAAAAATTCTTTACGGAATCTTCAGCTCCGACCTCACACGGAAATACCTGAACGCTTTGCTCTTGTCTAGCTCTTGCTTTTTTTATTCGATCAATCGCTTTCTGGGTTTTATCAGCGTTGCGGCTCGCGGAGATGATGATATTTCCGCCTGCACTTGCAACTGCTTCGCTACAGGTTAGCCCGATTCCGCTCGCTCCACCGGTGATAACGGTGCAGGTATTACTAAAATCAAAGTTTGCAATTCCCATAATTTTTCTCCCGAGATCTAGTGCGAAAGACGATTTAGGCCATCAAGTGCTGCTGTTTTGTAGCACTCAGCGAGCGTTGGGAAGTTAAAAACAGCGTCAGCAAAATAATCAATCGTACCGTTATGTGACATTAAGGTCTGGCCAATATGAATAAGCTCGCTCGCACCCTCCCCCATGATTTGAACACCCAGAAGTTTCTTTGAGTCTGGGCAGAACAAAATCTTGAGAATTCCATTTCGATCGCCGATGATTTGGCCACGCGATATTTCTCGATAGTGCGCCTTGCCTATTTCATAGGGTGTACCTTGGGCAGTGAGTTCATCTTCATTTTTGCCGATCGTAGAAATCTCCGGAACTGTGTAGATTCCATAAGGGAAAAGCCCGATGCCACCGTCGTGGTCATCACGCAGCCCAAAAGCGTGGCGCGATGCAGCCCGGCCCTGCTCATAGGAGGTGGAAGCTAGAGAAGGGAATCCAATGACATCGCCGACAGCATAGATATGATCAACATTACTCTGAAAGTGTTCGTTTACAGGGATGCGATCTCGGTCATCTTTCTTGATGCCTGCTTTATCAAGATCGAGGCGATGGGTTGCGCCAACTCGACCAATAGAATATAGGACTGCTTCTGAATGAAGTATCTTCCCGCTCTTAAGCTTAACCTCAACAGGCTTTGTACCACCACTCAGAATTTGAATGTCAGCAACTTCCTCGCCGAGTCGCATCGTGACATTATTCTGCTGTGCAACGTAGGTGAGTGCGGCAGATATCTCGTGATCAAGAAAAGGAAGAAGCGTCGGCCGTTTATCGATGATTGTAACGCGCACCCCTAATGCAGCAAACATTGTTGCATACTCTACCCCAACAACACCGGCTCCGACGACTATCAATGAGCGGGGTATAAATTCTAAACAGAGAACATCATCACTTGTGAATACCCGCTGACCATCAAACGGGAGATGATCGTCGCGCGCGGCTTCGGTTCCGCAGGCGATAACAATTTTGGAGGCACTAATCTGTCTTTTACCATGACCACTCGCGGACTGGAGCTCAATGGTGTGTGGGTCAATAAACCGGGCGGTGGATTCAATAAGTTCAACCCGGTTACGGGTCATCTGGTTGCGAATCACGTCAATCTCGGAGCGTACCACTTGTTGCACTCGGTAAAGAAGATCCTCTATTGTAATGTCGTGCTTAACCCGATATGAGGATCCATAGATACCTCTCTCGCGAAAGCCAGATAGATGCATAACAGCCTCGCGGAATGTCTTCGACGGGATGGTGCCTGTGTTGACGCATACTCCGCCTACTGCTTTCGCACGCTCGATAATCGCTGCACGCTTACCAATTTTTGCGGCCTGAATAGCTGCCCGCTGTCCGGATGGACCTGAGCCGATAACAATGAGGTCGTAGTCGAACTCCATCGGTCTTGTTGGTCTAACCTTTTTTTCGGCGTTCTTCTCTTTAACTGATACTGGCTCTGGACTGTTCATAAGATCTCCCTTGATGCGGCGCAGCAAAATAGCATTAATAAATTATGATTGTCAACTATTGTGAATGAGTTTCCTTGAGCGATCTAGTACTTTTATTTGTTGATTTTGAAGTGTAATTAGGGCGCGACGTTGACCTCCATAACTTTTGCGACGATAACGGCGCCTCTCGCTTGGGAGAGCAACTGAGGCTTTGTGTCTGGGCTCTAACAAGGCGTGATTCTCGAGCAGTTTTATAATATCGCCATGATTTCGTCTCTGGTAACAATTGCTTTTGGGCATAAGCGGGTACTCAAGGCTTTCCAAGCGAGCACTGCGCCTGCTCTAGAGAAGATGGGATTCTGTGAGTGTGATGTCTTGGTCTCGGGAAAAGACCCAGTCAAGATGCATCGACAATTCGAGTTAGTAGAGCTAGACAAGTTGCGATCAGTCGATCTTTTGTCATCGCAGGAGTTGCAACAAGCAGCCCAATCCCTCGGCAGTAAAGTGGCAACGGCAGACCCGATCAAGCACGGTTTTTACAGCCTGTTGTTTACGGCCAAGGCGACTCGGACAGGTAATGTTGGAGACCTAACCCTGTCCCGATACAGCCCTAATTCTGCAGATTCTGAGCCTGACGCCAAGTTATTACTGCGTGTTATGGCCCCGATTCATTACTTTGATGGCTCGCATTTAGCTCACTTTGTTCGCCGTGCACTCTTAGCAATTAGCGCGTCGGAAGGCGGTGACCCCCAAGAAGCTAGGTGGTTTGTTTACGGGTTATCAGTTACGGGCTTAAATGGCAGGCCGTACACCAGTGATCTTCCTTTTATCTTCCCAGAACGGCATACAATCGAGATGCGGTATCTGCGATGGGTAGAAGAACTTCTGTCGAGGGGCTATACGAACCGGTAATCGTTGATTATGTAAGTCTCAAGAGATCTTTGGGCAGAAACATTACAGATCGAGCCACTCTGACATACGGCCTAAAAACGTGCGGTCTCGATAGGGTTCCGGAATTCCAAGTAGGCTCCGCAGGTTGCGGTCCATTCCGATAGCGTAGTCATGGGCGGCTAGAACACTATTTGTCGTCGCCTCGACCACCTTCAGATTAATATAGACCCGTTTATTGGCCGTGGCGTAGGTGGCGACAATTACTGCTTGCGCAGAGTGGCTTTTAGCCAGATGTTGTATCTCTCTTGTTAAGAAAAATTCACCTTCTTTTTGCTTTAAGAAGGCAAACTGCTGGAGTTTTAATTCGATCATGCGAAACCCGCCCTGGGTCATTCGCGCCGAAACCTGTTCTGATAGTAAGCGACCAAACATTGACGATCGATTGAGATCGTCGCTATGGGATGCAGTGCCAATTAAAAGAAACGCATCTCTAGAAATATCTCTCTTTTCCAGTTGAGACAAAATCTCCTCGGCTGCAGTTCGGTTTGCAACGATGAGCGCATCAGCTCCGAGGTAGCCTTTACCCGTGGCCTGATCTAGCGTTGAGCAGCCGATTTGGGTGGTTAGTAGAAAAATTGCACCTATGAAACCCAGTGACAGTCGCATAGAACTCTTCATCGGATCTGCGGGGTAGGGGTGTCAGCGGATTGCCGGGCGGGCTCACGTGATGGGGGCCTGCAGCTGGGTTCGGCGCAGTCACCATAGACCCCAAAGGCCGTTGATGATCGGCCCTTAGGGGCCTCGCTGCTCGGATTCTTTTTGGTGTCGCTCGGAGCCCCGCAGAGATAGTGCTGAGTGTCAGTATCGGCGACGTAATACACGGTACTCGCCTTCGAGAGAACTGTATTTTTAGAATTAATCACCGATACGTTGACGAGTAGCTCATGACTTGGCGTGTCGCCCGAAGCGTAGTTTGATTTAAACCAGTTCGGAACAATCACACTGTTAGGTTCAACAAGGCGCCCAGCAATTATATTATTCGGACGCGCAGCAATGTTGAGCGGACTAGCAACGTCCCGCAACGCCCACACTCCTTCACCTAATTTCACTAATTCGCCTGCGGCTCGAAGCTGTGGTCGATCGCTACTGAATTGAATCGCCTGACTCTCAATACCGATCGTAAAATTGTTTTCCGATGCCAGTGCGGAGAGCTGAAATCCACGCTTCGATAAGGCCGACTCGAGCAAATCATGGAAGGTTCGAGTAAAAGCCGTGCTGCAGGACGATGCGTCACAATTTGGGCCTACACAAGGCTTTTTGACAAACAATTCCTGATCGCATGTAGACCCGGTGCTGCAGATCCCTGCCGACTGCAATCTCTTGTGGAGATCTTCTGCCGCAAAGTCGGCGGCGGAACGCCAGTGCTGAAGTGCTTGAAGCTTAAACTGGTAAGTGGTCTGGAAATTTACAGCTACAGGAGCCTCGCCATAGGGTGCTACAGACGTGTTAGACGTCGTGAGTAGCGGAGCGCATCCCACAATCATCGAACTAAAAAGCGCGATAAACGCCGGAACGAGGAACCGTTTTTGGTCTGCCAAGACGGGGTTTGCCTTCATTGAATTCCTAAACATGGTGGGGATTTTACCCGTAAAGGTACGATAACGGTACCAGTGAGAAGGACATGAGGCTTGGCTTTGAGGGGTCTTGGATCCGCCGCTGCGGCGTTGTGGTGCTGTGTTTCTGCGGGCCTATTGGACTTCATGCGCAGCCAGCGCCGTTGCGCGATATCTGGGCGAACACTACCAATTCTGAAGAGTTATCGCGTCGATTTCGCGAGGCAGCTCTGCGGGCGAAGGCGGCTGGCGATGAGGCGGCGACGACCTCAGGTACGGCCACCACGCAAGGGGTCTCGAGTCTCACTACCTTAGGCGTCTCCGGGCTGTATATCGGGGTAGTAGCCGGTGCTGTGGCGGCCGCGGTGGCCGCCGCAGGAGGCAAAAGCAAGAATTCAAATGGCTCGAGCGCTGATTGCGGCTGGCAGTGTGTTTTGCCCGACACCTCCACGTTTTCTGATTCGGCAAGCAGTGGAGCGTTTTCGACTGAATACTACGCCGGCGGATCGGCAGCCGCTCCGAAGAGTGGCCTACCCGCCATTGATGCTAAGGCGCTCAATGATTACGGGTATACGGGTAGAGGGGTTCGTGTAGCCGTGGTGGACTCGGGCATTGATGGGAATCACCCGGAGTTTGCGGGGCGGACGGGCTTAGGAACCAACTTTGCAGAGTCAAGCGTGACCGCCTGGGGGGATTGCGCAAACTCAGTTGGCGCGGGATGTGGCCACGGCACCCATGTGGCAGGCATCATCGGAGCGAACCGTGACGGCGCAAACTCGCGCGGTGTCGCTTATGACGCCACTCTATATTCATATCGTATCGGCCGATCGAGCGATGCGTCGCCAATTGGGTCTGACAACAGCGTTAAGTTAACAGCGATCTTCAATCAACATGCGAGTGATCAGATCAAGGTATCGAATAACAGCTGGGGTTCAGATACAACAACAGCGGCAGACATTGATCCCACTGCTGCCCCTCAGTCAGGTCGCCCTGATACCGGCCGCGACTATTGGTTCTGGAATGCAAGCTACGGAACCCTGGCAGCCGCACAAAGTGCTGTACGCTCGGGCACTATCTTTGTATGGGCAACAGGTAATAGCGGAAAAACACAGCCAAGTGAGCAGGTGGGATGGGGGCTATATGACTCAACGCTAAAACCCCAATGGCTTGCGGTGATGGCCGTAGAGCCGGATAGCGATACTGGTGGTTATAAAGAAACAAGCTTTTCCAATCGATGTGGCGTCGCAAAAAGCATTTGTCTAGCAGCCCCCGGATACGAGATCTATTCAGCGGCGTCAGGTGCTACGGGCTTGGTTGATAAGAGCGGCACTAGCATGGCGGCCCCGCATGTATCGGGGGTATTGGCCACTATGGCACAGGCATTTCCCTCGCTCACCTCACCACAGCTGGTGGAGCGGTTAAAGGTTACCGCGGGATATGACAATCTAAGTGGGAAAACTGGCCAAACACTTGCGACAAGCGGTCTATCCGTGATGCAGGATATTTTCGGTTATGGGCTTATCAACGCTCAGCGGGCGATGTCTCGAATTGGGATATGGGTGCTGCCCATGTATTCGAACTACTACTCTGGTACCACGTCTTTAAGTGATGCAAACCTTCGCATGCCGTCTGGCTTATCTACGGTCACTCAGTCTGCAATGCGTAATGCCTATTACACTGTATTTGATTCATTTGATGGTGCTGGTTTTTCAGTAAGAGGAAACGAGTATTTTTCACAGGCCCGACCGCGGCGCCAGGCCTCAATGGGCTACGGGGCGACAGTCTCTGGATCGGGTACGAGCACAAAGTATCAGCAGCAGATTCGTGAGGTAGCGGGTGCGGGCACCCCACTTCGGCTGTATGCCGCCCAGAACAAAAGCTCTGGGCTAGGTGGCGGTCTCGGGTTCTGGGGAGACAAGGTGTTTTTGTTACCCCGACTCTCAAGAAGCTCAGAGCAGGCGTGGGCTACGTCTTCTGAAGTTCAATGGCTTACCCGAGGCGGCCAGATAAGTGTTTTCATGAACACCGCTGAACAAGGCACGATCCAGGAACATGGAGTGGGATACAGCGCCGGTATTGGAAACCTACTATCGTGGTACGGCTCGATTGGTCGAAGCCATAAAACCGGAACAGAATTTGCGTTTCGTCTGGCTGGGAATGATCATGATCCAGCATCTGATGTGCTGAAGTTGGGCCTGCGGGTGCCAATCGGGGCAAATCTTGAGTTTTTTGGTTTTCATTCAGTAGATCGGCTTGCCTCCCGTGCGGCTGATGCTGCAAACTGGGGAATCAAAAAGGGCGCCTATCAGGCCAGTGCGATTGGCCTAGAGTGGGTGCTGAATAAAACCGATCGATTCTCTTTCGGATTTTTTATGCCTGAACAGTTGACCTCTGGCCAAGCCTCTGTAGTGGTACCCAAAGATAGGCAGGCTGATGGCACGGTGGTTTGGGAGCGGCGTAGTTTTGATCTGGAGGGTGATAGCGTACCGGGGCTGATGATGGCAGGCCGCAGAGATTTAGGAGAGTTCTACGGGGTTCGGCCCATTGCGCGTTTTCAAGCTCAGACCAATCCCGCTAAGCGACAACAGCTTGAGAGTGTGTCCGTAGAGATCGACGTCGCTTTTTAGTGCCATTACGAAAATATATTTCAATTTTCCAAAGCAATATCAATGCGTTTAAGGTGACGATAACGACGCGGCGATTGAGTGGACTCGTGCGTCCAGCAGTAACTCACCTAAGTCAAACCGAGATAGTGCCTGACCGGGTTCAATAAGTAGATCAATATCGCTGTTAGCGCCTCCATCGCCTCTGGCCATGGAGTGCAGAACGCTTACGCTGAGCGCCCCATCGCGTTCGCCAAACCTTCTAAGCTGGGTTCGATTTGACTCAAAGAGTCGAACACCGGACCGGCGGAATTATGAGAAGATCGCTTCAAAAATTAACAATAAAATCAATGGGTTACATGAATCAAAACCCACCGTGTAATAAAACATGTGAAGAGGGTTTGGTGCTCTAGGCGGGCAGGGAGCGTTACTTAAAGTAACGCTAGCGTGTCAAAGAACAGATGTGCTCTGGTTGGTCTAGACTTTTCACTGTTAGATAATCGATCGCAAAACTGATTCTGGGGCGCCTGCCGAATTCTTTCGGGCAGGGCTGCGACGGAAAATTACGAGTCTTAGCAAATGAGGTGCATTGAGTATGACTCAAATCTTTCAGACTAAAATAATTTACACGATGAATGTAGCTCAGCCAACTGCTACCCATATTGCAATATCAGATGGAAATATCATTGCAATAGGCGGTATAGAAGATGTAAAACATTTGGCTGATCGCGTCGATATGAGCTTCGTAGACAAGGTGCTTTTGCCTGGGTTTGTAGAGGCCCACAGTCACGCAACTGAGGGTACATTCTGGCGGCATACTTATTGTGGTTTTTTTGATCGTTCGGATCCCGATGGCCGGGTGTGGGAGGGGCTTAAGTCTATCGGCGAAATTATTAGGCGTCTCAAAGAAGTTACTGAGACGCCTTCAAGTTCTCTTACGGGTTGGGGTATCGACCCCATCTACTTTCGAAATACGAGAATTTCACGCCATGATCTCGATGATGTTTCTCGAGAGATACCTGTTGGTCTAGTGCACGCGAGCTGTCATATTGTGAGTGTTAACTCCAAGGCGCTTGAGCTCCTTGGGCTGCTACGCACCGGAATAATTCATCCCGGTATAGTGCTTGGAGAGGATGGCTTACCCAATGGAGAGTTGAGAGGTCCAGAAGCTATCGCCTTGATAGGGCCTTCTCTTGGATTTGATAGCGATCTACTGGGTTGTGATGCGGATGGCCTGCGTAAATTTGCTCGGCTTTGTGTTCGGAAAGGCGTAACAACTGCCTCGGATTTTGCAAATCCGCTATCGGATAACTTAGTCCAAACCATGTTAAACACAACTGCCGAGCCTGACTATCCCATTCGACTAGTTTCTCTACTGAGATCTCAGGAAATTAGCGGAGAGGCTCTGATTCAGCGCGCAAAGGTTCTTAAAGCGCTTAGTACGGAGCGTTTAAGGCTTGGGTCAGTAAAACTCGTTGCAGACGGTTCAATTCAAGGTTTCACTGCACGGCTACGATCAGGACGTTATTTTAATGGGGCTCCGAATGGGCTGTGGTATATCTCAAAAGAGAACCTACTGAGCGCGTACATCTACGCCTTAAAACACGATATACAGATTCACACCCATACGAATGGCGACCAGGCTACGGAGTTGGTGATTGCTTGTATTGAGGAAGCATTGCAACTGTGTCCTCAAGACAATCATCGTTTCGTAATCCAGCACTGTCAGCTAGCGGATGACGATCTGTTAATCAAAATGAAACAACTAAACTTAAGTGGGAATTTCTTTGCAAATCATGTCTTCTACTGGGGGGATCAGCATGCCGCATATACGGTAGGGCCAGATCGTGCAGCACAAATGAATCCCTGCGCGAGTGCGCTGAAACACGGTCTGCAAATTGCGATCCACTCAGATGCACCGATCACGCCGTTAGACCCACTGTTTACAGCCTGGTGTGCTACTTGTCGGGAAACTGTATCAGGCAACATTCTCGGCCCTAATGAATGTATTAAGGTCTCAGAGGCACTCTATGCAATTACGATGGGTGCAGCTTACACCTTGGGGCTAGATCACGAAGTCGGATCTCTGGAGGTTGGGAAAAGAGCTGACTTCGCAGTGTTAGAACAAGATCCGTTTATGTGCCAAGCATCGTTTTTACGTGAAATTTCGGTCTGGGGTACTGTGCAATCAGGAAGAGTTTTTCAGGCTCAGCGTCCCTCGTGACGGCGATACTAAATAATTTGCCCGTGGTCTTGGTCGGCGGTTTTCTGGGCTCAGGGAAAACAACCCTCTTGAATCATTTACTTCGAAATACGGATGGAAGTAGAGTTGCTGTACTGGTCAACGACTTTGGTGATATTTCCATTGATGCCAGCCTTATCGAGTCTGCGGAAGAGAATATTCTTCATATCGCTGGTGGCTGCATGTGCTGTTCTTATGGCAATGATCTCGTCGCTGCACTTAGACAGATTTCAACAAAACGAGACCTGTTTGATCGAGTGCTGATTGAGACGAGCGGAGTTTCACTTCCTTACGCGATTGCGTGTACCGTCCCATTGATTGCGGGGCTCGAACTAAAAACGACAGTAGTAGTAGTTGATAGTTACTCGCTCTGGAGTCAGCTCGACGATCCGCTCATATCGGATACCGTTCTTAGGCAGATAGCCTCTGCAAATCTCGTCGTATTGAATAAAGTGGATCGGATTCTTGTATCTACACAGGAGGCATCTCTGTCTCAGTTAAAGAAGATATGTCCTGAGACCGAAGTCTATGCGACGACCCGATCCGAAATCTCGTGGCAAGAGATTTGCGAGCTTTCTAGCCAACCGAACCTACGGCAGTTATCAAGTATGTCCAGCATTTCGCCTGGAAGTTTGTTTATAAAGCCCGGGTTTGGACGAACCACGCAGGGGCATAACCCCGCGGCGTACTTTGACAGCTGTACTCTGGAGATGCCTGGGCGATATGACTTTGCGGCCCTAGGGAAAGCCCTAACCCGATACGGCTCCGACTTACTGAGGGCAAAGGTAATTGCTCTGAGTAGAGAGGGTGACTTAACAGCGCTTAGTTATAGCTCAGATAACTATGAAACCCTTGATCTCGCTAAAAGGCCCATAAAGGCTTACGGAGTCTTCATTTTTCGATCCTCCGTGGACTCCGATAGGTTCTTGAAAAACATCATCTCTTCAAGCCTCTCTTTGCCTCAACCATCCGTTCTCGGTTGAGTATTTGTACCTAAGTTACTCTTGCTTGATTGCAGATGTGGCGTAACTTCTCTATTATGAAAGGATCCCTTAAAGGAGGCAGACGTATGTTAATTCGAAAAATTTTAATGCGAAAAATTTTAATGCCAAAAATTCAAAAATTTCTAACGCTAGTTTTTACGGTTGGACTAACCGTGCTACCAACTCAACAGGTATTCGCTCAGGCGGCACCAAAAGCGTCCCCAGCAGCTACTGCGCAACAAGGCGGAACCCTAGTGATGGTGGTTCAGCCGGAACCCCCGACCCTTGCTTCTTTTTTGAGTACAGCTGGCCCAGTGGGCCAAGTTGCTACGAAGGTCTACGAGGGGTTGTTGGAGTACGACTTTAAGTTGGCCCCTCAACCGGGGCTCGCAAAGTCCTGGACCGTTAGTCCTGATGGGAAAACGATCACTTTTAAGCTTCAAGAGAACGTGACGTTTCACGACGGCAAGCCTTTCACCAGCGCCGACGTGAAGTTCACAGTGTTCGATGTCCTTAAAAAATCACATCCTAGGGGCATCAATACCTTTCGTGCCCTAGAGTCAATAGAGACACCAGATCAATACACGGCAGTATTCAAGATGACAGAGCCAGCTCCTTATATGTTGATGGCGCTGTCAGGTTACGAGTCGCCAATGTTACCGAAGCATATTTTTGAGGCTGGAGACGTTACCAAGCATCCTAATGCAGACCGGCCGATTGGTACTGGGCCGTTCAAGTTTGTGGAGTGGCAAAAGGGTCAGTTCATGAGATTCGACAAGAATCCAAGCTATTGGAAAAAAGGGCGGCCATATTTAGACCGCATTGTTGCGCGATTTATTGCAGATGGTTCGACGCGTGCAGCCGTTTTAGAAACACAGGAGGCGCATATCGCTGGGTTTAATGCGGTACTACCAGTTGATGTACGGCGTTTGGAAAAGCTTTCGCATATTGGTATGACCACCAGCGGATATGAAATGCAGTCGCCGATTGTAGAGTTGGATTTCAACACCCGAACAAAGCCCTTTGACGATGTCAAAGTACGTCAGGCTGTAGCCTATGCGATTGATCGTAAATTTGTAGTTGATAACATTTGGTTTGGGTTTGGGCGTCCTGCAACCGGACCGATTAACTCTAACTTTAAGGCAAACGGGCTCTACACCGCCGATGTTAAAAAGTACAACGTGCCAAACGGTATCGAAATGGCAAACAAGCTACTAGATGAGGCAGGTTACAAGCGGGGAGCGGGAGGTGTGCGCTTCGAGATAACCCACGATATCACCCCTTATGGCGAAGAATGGCGTCGTTTCGGTGAGTACGTAGCCCAGCAGCTTGGCAAAATCGGAATCAAGGTAACTTTGCGCCAAGAAGATGTTCCTGCATGGCTTCGCCGGATCTACACTAATTACGACTATCAGTTAACAAATAACTGGATTCAGACCCTAGCTGACCCGGTGATTGGAGTACATCGGCTTTATCACTCCGGCTCGATTCGTCAGGGTACCGTGTTCGTAAATGGCACTCGCTGGAGCACTCCTGAAACTGATAACCTCATGAATCAAGCGGCTGTTGAAATGAACTCTAAGAATAGAGCTAAGATTTATCACGATCTACAAAAACGTATCGTCGACGCAAGCCCAATCGTGTTTGTGCATGAGCTTGATTTTGTGACTGTACATAACAAGAAAGTGCAGAATTTCTTGGTGAGTCCTTTAGGCCTCTACTCCGCGTTTGATCAGGCCTGGTTGCAGAAATAATCTTTGCGTAATTGACTAAACAACTTAATGGCGGTTAGTAGGCTTCAATATATCCGGCGCCGTCTCTTATTGGCGGTGCCGGTTGTTTTTTTCATTATTGTTCTTAATTTTCTGCTGATTCAGATTGCTCCAGGTGATGCAGCAGATGTACTGGCGGGCGAGGCAGGGTCAGCTACCCCCGAGTACATGGATCAGTTGCGACGTAAGTTTGGCCTTGACCAGCCAATTTATGTTCAGCTCTGGACTTATGTAAGCAACGTCGCTACCTTCGATCTTGGTTTTTCGTTTCGTCATAACAAGCCTGTATCTGAGCTGATTCTCTCGCGTCTAGGGCCAACGCTATTGCTAATGGTCTCGGTATTATTGATTTCGGTGTCCATGGGAATTTTGTTGGGGGCAATAGCCGCTCGGTATCTGAACAGATGGCAAGACAACACCATATCTACGGTAGTGGTTCTCACCTATGCTACGCCAGTATTTTGGGCTGGACTGATGTTGATTGTTTTGTTTTCGGTGAAATTGGGTTGGTTTCCGACTAGTGGGATGGAAAAGATTGCGGCTTTTCACACCGGTTTAGCTCGTATTATTGATATTGCCCATCATATGGTTCTGCCAGTAATCACTCTCACGTTATTTTATATAGCGCTATACACAAGATTGATGCGCGCATCGGTGATAGAGCAGTACACGATGGATTATGTGACTACAGCGCGTTCAAAGGGGTTAGGGGAAAAACGAGTGATGTGGGGGCATATCCTTCGTAACGCCTGCCTACCGGTTCTCACGATGGCCGGGATCCAAGCGGGCGCGCTTCTTGGCGGGGCTGTAGTAGTAGAGACAGTGTTTTCATGGCCGGGTTTGGGCTTACTGGCTTACGAGTCTTTGTTCGCACGGGATCTTAATCTCCTGTTAGGAATTTTCTTTATTTCCGCATGCCTGGTGGTGTTAGTTAATCTCGCCGTGGATCTCTTATACGCCTCGCTCGACCCACGGATCGAACTGAAATGAGGGATATTTTTCGCCGATTTGCTCGAAATATCCCCGCTGTGTTTGGACTTGTAATCCTTGTGTTGGTCATGGGGGCAGCGGTTTTTGCACCTGCAATTTATCCGCAGGGCCCATTTGAGATGGTCGGTAGGCCTTTTCTCGAACCGCTTACCGACTACCTCCTGGGTACAGACCAATTAGGACGAGACTTAGGGGCGGGCTTGCTATACGGTGCTCGGGTCACGCTGCAGATCGGGCTGATATCGACCCTTATAGCAATTTTCCTCGGTCTAACTATTGGGGGTACCGCAGGGTATTTCGGCGGATGGATCGATTCCTTGTTGATGCGCATCACAGAAATTTTCCAAACTATCCCATTTTTCTTATTTGCAATCCTCTTAGTCGCTATTCTTAAGCCAACACTAGGAAGTGTGATTTTCGCGATCGCTGTGGTGTCATGGCCGCCCATGGCTCGACTTGTTAGGAGTGAATTCTTATCAATTCGTAATCGAGAATTTGTCCAAGCTTGTGTCGCTATGGGTATGGGGCATTGGCAGATTATTCTCAAGCATGTTTTGCCAAATACACTGTCGCCAATCATTGTTACCGGCTCGTTGATGGTCGCTACTGCGATTCTTATTGAATCTGGCTTATCGTTTCTAGGGCTTACTGATCCCAACGTCATGAGTTGGGGTTTCATCATTGGATCAGGGCGAAGTGTGCTGCGTACTGCTTGGTGGGTATGTGCAATGCCCGGCATTGCTATTTTGCTGACAGTTATGGCAATTAATTTGGTAGGCGAAGGTCTCAATGATGCGCTTAATCCAAGACTTAAAAATGTCTAGATTTCTCAGAGACGATCACCGACCATGAGTCCGCTCTACGAAATAAAAGATCTAATTATTGATCTACCGACGTGGGGAGATAGGAAGCATGCGGTAACAGGTATAAACCTTGAACTCTACCCAGATGAGATCCTTTGCATAGTCGGAGAGTCAGGCTCTGGCAAATCGGTGCTTGCTCGGGCCCTGATGGGGCTATTCCCATCTAAGCATGTTCGCGCTAGTCAAGGCGAAATTTTGCTGGATGGAGAAGATGTACTGTCCATGCCGGCAGATAAACTTCGTACGATACGTGGTAATAAAGTAGCGATGATTTTTCAAGAGCCAATGACCGCACTCAATCCGCTGTTAACGATTGGCGAACAGATTGTTGAGGTGATTGAAGTACATCGTCCCGAGATGCAGAAGCAGGGGTTCCAGAAGGTAATCCAGATACTTTCCGATGTTCATCTGCCAAATCCCGAGCAAATCTTTCATGCGTACCCTCACCAGCTGTCAGGGGGACAGCGCCAACGCGCCATGATTGCCATGGCTTTGATTCTCGAGCCACAATGCTTGATTGCAGACGAACCGACCACTGCGTTAGATGTAACTACACAAGCGCAGATTCTCAAGCTGATCAAGGAGTTGCAACACAAGCACCATACCGCAGTGGTGTTCATAACTCATGATTTTGGAGTAGTTGCGGAGATTGCAGATCGTATTGCGGTTATGGAATCGGGTAAGTTGGTGGAGATCAATCATGCTGAAACCCTGTTGACCTCACCCCAGCACCCTTATACCAAGAAATTATTAGGCTCTGTGCCGAGCATTCACCCGGCGAAGGCGCGAGATCTTCAGTCTTCTAGCCAGATAGTCCTCGCAGTTAGAGATTTATCAAAAATTTTCGCTACGAGGCGTGGCATCTTCAAAGGAGCTACACGCGAAGTACGAGCTCTTTCAAAAATTTGTTTTGAATTAAAAGAGGGAGAGACCCTTGGTGTGGTGGGCGAGTCTGGTTCTGGAAAGTCAACTCTCGCTAAGTGCATTGCGCGACTGGTGGATGCTGATGACGGGGAGATTTTTATATCAGGTGAAGACTTTCTTCGGGCAAAAGGCGAGACATTGAGGAAGTTTCGGCGAAATGTTCAGCTCGTTTTTCAGGATCCCTATAGCTCTCTTGATCCTCGCCAAAAGGTTGGGTCAATAATTACCGAGGGCCCCATTTTGCATGGTGAGGACCCAGAGGTCGCAATTCAAAGAATGCTTGAGTTACTACAGATTGTTGGGCTTGACAAAAAATCTGCAGACCGATTGCCTCATGAATTCTCGGGGGGTCAGCGGCAGCGTATCGGTATTGCAAGGGCTCTCGCGCTCCGGCCGAGATTACTAATAGCAGATGAGGCGGTATCCGCTCTTGATGTGTCGGTACAGGCACAGGTATTGCGGCTTTTGAAGGACATTCGGGATGAATTTAAGCTGACGCTTTTGTTTATTACGCATGATTTAAGAGTGGCAGCTCAGATTTGTGATTCAGTTATGGTGATGAGTAAAGGTGAGATCGTGGAATACGGAGCTACAAAAGCAATATTTGAATCGCCGCAACACCCTTATACCCGCGAGCTATTCGGCGCCATTCCAGGCCGTGCATTTTGGTTAGAGCATCAGTTGGTGACGCAATGAATACACAATTACCTGCGGACCCTCTGGCGACTAAGAGTTTCGCTCAATACGCGGCTGAACTTAGATCGGGTTCTATATCTGTTTTGTCCGTAGTTGAGGCTTATCTCGAGCGTATTCGCCAGCTAAACCCGAAGATTGATGCTGTCTCGGAATTGGACGATGGTCGTGCCTTGGCGGCTGCAAAGGGCATCGATTGCTTAATACGGGCTGGACAGAACCCGGGACCTTTAGCTGGGCTACCAATTCTGGTGAAAGATTTGTATCAGGTAAATGGCCTGAATATTACGGCTGGTTCTCGGCTGGATCTTCGGAAAATAGCACCGTGTGATGAAGGTCCGATTATTACTTCGTTGCGTCAGGCTGGTTGCATCATTATGGGTAAAACTCGAACAACAGAGTTTGCGATGGGGGGGTTTAATTTAACGCACCCACTACCTTGGAATCCCTGCGACCTACAGACAAAGCGGATGACGGGTGGCTCTAGTCATGGCTCGGCAGCGGGTATGGCTGCTGGATTGTGCGCGTTCTCCTTGGGTTCTGATACGGGGGGTTCGGTGCGTCAGCCGGCTGCGTTTGCAGGAACGGTTGGCTTTAAAGCAAGTCCGGAGTATTGGCCCACAGCGGGTGTGTTTCCCATGAGCCCCGGCTTAGATAGTCTCGGGGTGTTTACTAAGACTGCTGGGGACGCGCATTGGGTCGTATCAAACCTGCCGTTTGTTCGTAACCCTTCAATTTTGGGAATTGATATTCCTGCCGAATCGTTGAGATTTGGGCTTCCCAGCCACCATATCTATGATCATTGCGATACGGAATCCAAGCAAACATTTGAGCAGGCGCTTGTGCGTTTAAAGGCCGCCGGTGTAAGAGTGGAGGCTATCGAGATCCCAGAAGTGGCTGAGATGGATGCGGTTTTTGGTGGCATGGTACCTACCGATGTCTTAGCATTTGTTGGCCGCGAACGGTTTTTGGCGGCTGAGAAAATACTCGATCCAGTCGTCTGGGCAAGAACGCAAGCAGCGTTCGATCTTAAAGCGACCGACTACATCGCTATACAGCGAAAATTTAAAGTTATTTGCCAGCAAGTTAATAAGCGACTGGTGGGTTTTGATGGTTGGATTTGCCCGACTATTCCTCGGGTTGCACCTCCGGTTGAGGGCTATGATTCGTTAGAAAAAATCGCCGATTGGAATCGAATCAATACTGCCAATACGCGACCGGGAAATCTGTTCGGACAGTGTGGAATTTCACTGCCAATGAGAGGAGTATCGACAGGTCTACCACTTGGCTTTCAAATTATGGCGGCTCCTATGACAGACGATCGGTTAATACGAATCGCAATCACTGTCGAAGAACTACTTCGTTAAGGTACAACGAGAGATTCAGCAGTCGAGTTTAAAGGCTTTAGGCTTAACTCCCTTATGTGCTAGCTCAGTAAGCAATCGGGTAGAGAAATTGTGTACCGCAGCAAATAAATATGGATGATGAGTCAAAGACAGTGCTCCGCAGTCTGATCAAATCATGAGAGAGAAAAGAAGTGCATAGTTCTATAAAAATTGGCTTGCACTTCACATAAAATTACGAAAAGAGACCTAATCAATGACACAGTTATCTAGAAGAATCTGCGTTTTAGTCCTTGGCGCTAGTCTGCTTGTCGGATACAGCCCGATAAGTCTCGCCGCCAAGCAGAAGTCCAAACCACCAGAAGTTTCTGTCATTCAGGGTTTCTCGCAGGACAGACTTCGTCGTATTGTTCCAGTCATGCAGGATCAGATTAACAAAAATATGTTCCCCGGGGCGGTAACCTTGGTGGCGCGTAATGGTCAGATCGTTCATTTTGAGGCTACTGGTTATCTTGATGCTCAAAAGAAAACCCCGATACAGAAAGACTCTATTTTTCGCCTAGCATCCATGACAAAGCCGGTTGTAACTGCAGCGGCGATGATGTTAGTCGAGCAAGGAAAGCTTAAACTAAACGACCCTATCACGACTTGGCTGCCTGAATTAAAGGATTTGAAAGTCGAAACCGCTGCTGGTGACGTCCCGCTTAATCGGCCAATCTGGGTACAAGATTTAATGCGTCACACAGCTGGATTCGTTTATGCGGGCAGTACAAGGTCTCCGAGAATTAAAAAGCTCTACGATGACCTGAATATTGAGTCTCGCGAGGTTGATATTACGAGTGAAGAGATGCTGAAGAGCCTCGGTCAAATTCCTCTCGCTCATCAGCCAGGCACATTTTGGGAATACTCTATTGCGGTTGATGTGCTCGGGCTTCTTCTGGAGCGGGTCGAGAAAAAGCCGCTTGATACATTGGTTAAGGAGCTTTTAATTAATCCGCTAGGCATGAAAGATACGACTTGGTGGGTGGCGTCGAATAACATGGGTCGATTAGCGGAGAGTCTGGACTCTGACGGGCAAAAGGCAGCGATGCTTAAGTCTTATCGGCAGTCGTATGACCCTTCCGGTAAAAGCTACTTTAAAGGAGGTGCAGGACTTGTTGGGACGGCTTCCGATTACTTACGGTTTGCCCAGATGATTCTCAATGGTGGAGAACTTGACGGACGTCGTTATCTTTCACGAAAGACCGTGGAGTTTATGCTCTCTCAGCATACGACTGGAATGGGAGGCTCGACAATCGGAACTACCGGGCCAGGTTACGGATTCGGACTTGGGTTTGGGGTGCGTCTTGACGAGGGGATGGGTTGGATTCCTGGGTCGAAAGGCGATGCCATGTGGGCGGGCGCCTGGGGTACAAGTTTTTGGATTGATCCAAAAGAGAAGCTTGTAGGAATCCTAATGGCTCAAGGCCCATCGAATCGCATCCATACCAGAATGTTGTATAAGAGCTTGGTCTATGGTGCTTTGGTGGATGAAGTTAAAACGGAAGAGAAGCTGAGCAAGCGTAAGTAAAACTCGTTAAAAGACCTCTAAATCTGTCACATTTGTGAAGAGAGTTCTACCCGAACTAGGCAATCTCCCTTTAGTTTTAGTTTTTTACTTTGTAATTTTTAGGGTCTTCAGAATTTCTAGAACAGGGTGCAGCATGAAATTCAGTGGTGACGATTCATAGGGTGGTGGCAGACCTTCTCGTGGCACGACCCGGTTTGTCGATCTGTTGTCGGCATCATTTTAGAAACGGGCCCATGACCGTGGGTCGCTTACCTGACTCAGGCCTAGGCCGACAAAGACCATGACAATTCCAGGCCAGCTGCCGGGCCGCAGCCCTTCTCCCAAAATGACAGCGGCCGATCCAAGCCCAAAGACTGGCACCAGCATCGTAAACGGGGCGACAAGGGCGGTGGAATGTCGACGCAACAACCAGGACCAGCCGCCATAGCCCAGTAAGCTTGCACCAAAGCCGTTAAAGAGCAGGCTGCCCCAGAATACGAGATCACCTTGAGCCAAAAGCATAAAGGCAACACTCCAGGGGGCTGTGCCTTCAATCAGAAGAGAGGCAGGAATCAGCGTGGCTGCGGCAATCAGCGAGGCCCACACTACCAACGAGATGGCATTGACAGGCCCCATCGCCTTCACAAAGGTATTCCCCACCGCCCAGCAAAGCGCAGCGCAGAGCGTGACCATAAACGCAAGCAGTGGCATGGTCTGGCCAACATCAGCCCCCACTGCGGCAATACCTAGCGTGCCCACAGAGACGCCGACAATCTGCCAGCGGGAAGGCCGATCGCGATAAAACAGGATGGCCAGCGCTATTGAGAAAAATACCTGGGCCTGTACCACCAGAGAAATGAGCCCCACAGGCATGTTAATCGTTACGGCAAGAAATAACAGACAGAACTGCAGGCTAAAGGAGCTCGATGCGTAGCCAAAAAGCAGTCGCAGCGGCACCTTTGGCCGGGGAACGAAAAAAATCAATGGCACGAGCACCACGGAGAATCGCAGGGCCGCAAATGTCAGTGGGGCGACCGCATCGAGCGCCCAACGCATGGCGATGAAGTTTAATCCCCAGACCGCCATGATGATCAGGGCAAGCAGCAGATGCGAGACGGGCATAGGGCTATGCGCAGATGAGCTGCGTTGAGTGCTAATCCAGTTACACTGAGGATGCTTAGTCTAGCTTAAATCCTGCGGCTATCTTCTTTTGCTGACCAACGAGATGCAGCAGGGTTTAAACGATCTGCTTACAGCCTAGTGAGCCCAATGAAGCACTGTCTCTCAGGCGGTGCCTAATTTGATCAGAAGCAGTCAGGCATCAAACTTTACGCCCTGGGCTAGCGGCAAATCGCGGCCATAGTTAATCGTGTTGGTAGCTCGCCGCATGTAGGACTTCCATGCGTCGGAACCCGACTCGCGGCCGCCGCCGGTTTGCTTTTCTCCCCCGAAGGCGCCACCAATCTCTGCACCTGAAGTTCCCAGATTTATATTGGTAATGCCGCAGTCGGATCCAGCAGCAGACAGGAACCGCTCCGCCTCTAAAAGTTCGTTAGTGAAAATGGCAGACGATAGCCCCTGCGGTACATCGTTGTTCATCGCGATCGCATCTTCTAAATTCTCGTAGGGGATGACATAAAGGATTGGTGCAAAGGTTTCCTCTTTTACGATCGCGGTTTGTGAGGGCATAACCACCAATGCGGGACTAACATACCAGGCGCCGGAGAACTGCTGCTCGAGTATTCGTTCGCCACCAAAGACCTGCCCCCCTTCTAAATTTGCCTGCGTTAATGCAGCCTGCATTGCCACGAAAGCGCACTCATCAATCAAAGGTCCTACCAAGATGCCGGCCTCAGTTGGATTTCCAATCGTTAGACTTACCCTCGCACTCTCAAGCCGCTTAATCGCTGGCTCAAAGATGGATCGATGCACGATTAGCCTGCGTGTGGTGGTGCAGCGCTGGCCTGCTGTACCCCATGCGCCAAATACGGTGCCGCGAACCGCAAGATCAAGGCTGGCGCTTGGCGCGACAATCACGGCGTTATTGCCGCCTAACTCCAGTAAGCATTTTCCGAATCGGGCAGCAACGCGTGGCGCAAGGTCCGCTCCCATGCGGCAGCTTCCAGTTGCTGAGATAAGAGCGATTCTCGAATCTTCTGCAAGCTGCTTTCCGAGATCTGCCTCACCGATGATGAGTCCCAGTAGCCCCTCCACTGGTGTTCCCTCGGCGGCAAGCGATGCACAGGCTTTTTCGTAGAGAGCCTGTGTTGCAATTGCGGTGAGTGGCGTCTTTTCCGAGGGCTTCCAGATAAGGCTATTGCCGCAGACGAGTGCGAGTGCTGCATTCCAAGCCCAGACGGCAATTGGAAAATTAAAAGCAGTAATCACCGCTGTAGGGCCCAGCGGCAGCCATTGCTCCATCATGCGGTGATTTGGCCGCTCTGAAGCGATGGTTAAGCCATGTAATTGGCGCGAAAGCCCAACCGCAAAATCACAAATATCAATCATCTCCTGGACTTCGCCAAGAGCTTCACTAGTTATTTTTCCTGCCTCCACCGAGACTAGGGTCGCCAGATCGGATTTGTGGTGGCGCAATAAGTCGCCCAGCCGGCGGACCAACTCGCCACGCCGTGGTGCAGGGACAACGCGCCAGGCGTGAAAAGCGGCCTTCGACTTTGCTATTTTTTTCTCAGTGGAGCCAGGGCTATCTTTTTCAATGGATCCAATCACGCTTCCATCGATTGGGCTTTTTACAATTAAAGCCTGCGATCCGGATATTGAGGCTGCAAAAGCATTTGGGCTTACGCCAAGACGGATAAGCGCCTGATGGGTCAAGTCAGTGGTTAACATGGTGGATATTCATTTTTTAAGCGATGCATGAACGACAAGCTGAGCGGCGACTGCATCTTCGACTGCCTGGCCAAGAGATTTAAAAATAATGGTGCTGCCTGCGGCCGGCATAGCAGTAGTGCCGGCGAGCAATTCACCGATCTCAGCGGTCACCCGGGCCTTTGACAGAATCACATCACCCGATTCCTGCTCGGCCGCCTGGCGCTGATCGGCAATCACAATATTACGCATTGCATCATCATCAAGCTCGCGCCAGGTGGGCCGGGGTGCGCCCACAGCAGCCACAAAGGCCCCTGGTTTTAACCATACCCCTTTGAGAATTGGCGTGCTCGCATTGCTGACGGTGCAGACGATGTCTGCGCCAAACACTGCCTCTTCAGCGGTTGCACAGGCGCGCCCATCAATTTCTTTGGCGCAGTTCTGGACATTGTTTGGATCGCGACTCCAGATACGGATTTCGGAAATAGGTCGAATCAGACGCAGCATCATGGCGTGGCTTCTTGCCAAGACTCCGCTGCCGAGCATGGTAACGATCTTAGGTCCGGCCGGGGTAAGGGCATCGGCCGCTACTGCGGAGACTGCAGCAGTGCGCATTGCGGTAAGCGTGGTGCCTTCCAGAATTGCAGTCGCCGCTCCGGTATCGGGATCCATCAGCACGATCGTAGCCAAAAGCGTTGGCTGATTTCTAGCGGTGTTGCTAGGCACCAGGGTGATGAGTTTGGTGGCAAAGGCACTGCCTAACTGGGCGGGTTTTAAAAAAAGAAGGCCATGCTCGGTTGAGCCGCTGCCTGTCGGTGTTTTGCGGCCGGCTGGTTGTCCCAAAGACGCATCAAACGGCATGACCATGCGAAGCGGCTGATTGGCCTTTCCGCCGGATAGGTCAATTAGCGCCTGCCGCATTGCATCGATTAAGGCGGCCGGGTCGAGGCACTCTTTGACCCGCGCTTCAGTGAGGTAGGGGACCGCGGTCAGCATCTGCGAAAAGCCTTGTTTTATTTGCGTTTTCCCTTAATAAGGAGGGATCACTTCGACTTTATACTCGGTTGACTCTGGCAACGCACCTAGTGTA
>Ga0255113_1000057_pt1 | contig 29259 bp, 22 predicted proteins | sample Law_Yuk_RepC_8h_FD_188473 | JGI IMG/M metagenome (GOLD analysis project Ga0255113, IMG submission 188473) | Freshwater microbial communities from St. Lawrence River, New York, United States - Law_Yuk_RepC_8h | ecosystem: Environmental > Aquatic > Freshwater > River | place: USA: New York... | reverse complement strand
TTCCAACCCGCCCGCTTGGACTTCGTGGGTCATCTACTTGGTGCCTTATCCAGCGGTACTCGTCTTGTATGGACTTAGCATGGGGTCGATTTTCGTCCTACCCATTTGTCTGCTCTATATGGCTTGGATTTGGTTCTCCGATCGCCGCCACCCTTTGCCGGCAGGCGTCCCGGGGCGGGTGTCCGACCGCTTGGCGGCCTTCCCGATGCTGGACTATCTGCTCCTCTCGTCCGTTCTCGGCTTTGCTTACATCGTCTATGCGCTCCAAAGCGCAGGTGAGCTCAGCGAAAGGCACCTAGCGGCAGTCGCGAACTGGTATCCGATGTTGGGCCTGGCCGTCTTCGGTCCGCTCGTCTGCTTTGGCCTGACGTTGCTGTTCCGTCGCTGGATTCCGCAGACTTAAGGCTTTTTGGCGGAAATTGACAGTAGGCGGCAGGGAACAGGGCTTGCCCGCAGGGGTCGTAAGGGCTCTGATAACCCCTCCCCCAGGGCTATGGACGACTCCCTTGACCTCGAATTCTCGGTAACCTACCGCCACCGCATCTTCTTCACGGAGCATGCGTTCGCGTCCGGCAATCGCGTCCTCGCCGACCTCTTCGCCGGGGCCAAGGTCATCCCCATCGTCGATTCCGGCCTGGCGTCGGCCCGCCCGGGCTTCGTCGCGGAGATCGCCGCGTACGGCAAGGCCATGGGCGTGCACTTCACCCGGACGCCCCTGGTGCTGACCGGCGGTGAAGCCGCCAAGAAGGACTCGGCGGTCGTCAAGGCCGCGCTCGCAGCCATCGAGGCCGACAAGATCTGCCGTCACTCCTACGTCCTCGCCATCGGTGGGGGCGCCTTCCTCGATGCCGTCGGTTTCGCCGCGGCGACCGCCCACCGCGGCGTCCGGCTCGTGCGCATGCCCACCACGACCTTGGGTCAGGGCGACGCCGGCGTCGGCGTGAAGAACGGCATCAACACTTTCGGGAAGAAGAACTTCACCGGCGCCTTCGCGGTACCGGCGGCGGTCGTCAACGACCTTGGCCTCCTCGCCTCGCTCGATGCCCGCGGCCTCCGCGACGGCCTCGTCGAAGCCGTGAAGGTCTCGCTGCTCAAGGACCCGGTCTTCTTCGGTAACCTCGAGAAGGAGTCCGACCTGCTCGCCGCCGGCGACATCCCCGCCATCGGCCGCGCCGTCCGCCGCTCGGCTGAGCTCCACGCCCGTCACATCGCCGGCAATGGCGACCCCTTTGAGCTCGGGAGCGCGCGTCCGCTCGACCTCGGTCACTGGGCCGCGCACAAGCTGGAATCGATGACGAACCATCGCCTCACGCACGGTGAAGCCGTCGCCGTGGGCTTGGCCTTGGATATCCTGTGTGCCCGCGACCTCGGGCATTTCAGCCGGGAAGAAGCTGAGCGCACCCTGAATCTGCTCACCGCCCTCGGCTTCCGGACTTATGCGCCGGAGATGCACCTCGATGGTGGCGCCCCGATGCTGGCCGGGCTCGAGGAGTTCCGCGAACACCTCGGCGGTCAGCTGACGCTCGTCTTGCCGACGGCGATCGGGAAATCGCTCCAAGTCCACGAAATGGCCACCGCCATCGTCCGCCGCGCGACCGATGAGTTGCGCGCGCGCGACCAGCAGACATGCGCCGCGCGGTCCTGAACGTCGTCGGTCTCTCCGCGCGCGATCTGCAGTCCGGCGTGATGCCACGTCTGGCCGCGCGCGCCGCCAAGGGCTCCGTCGCTAAGGTTAAACCTGCGTTCCCGGCCGTCACCTGCACCGCGCAGTCCGATTACCTGACCGGCCAGACGCCGTCGGTGCATGGCATCGTCGGCAATGGTTGGTACGACCGCACGCTCAGTGAAGTACAGTTCTGGAAGCAGTCTAACCGCGTGGTCGGCGCTCCAAAAGTTTGGGACGAACTCCACGCCAAGAACCCCAAGCTGAAGGTCGCAAACCTCTTTTGGTGGTATAACATGGGCACGAACGCGGACATCTCCGTCACGCCGCGTCCCGTCTACAAGTCCAACGGCGGAAAAATCTTCGACATCGCCAGCTACCCGCAGCGCACCCGGGAGCTGCTCAAGCGCGACCTCGGCGATTTCCCATTCCATAGTTTCTGGGGACCGCGCGCCGGCCTGCCATCCACGCAATGGATCGCGGCCTCCGCGCGCTGGATCGAGGAGCATGAGCAGCCCGACCTCAACCTCGTCTACCTCCCGCACCTCGATTACGACCTGCAGCGCTTTGGGCCCAACGACCCGCGTAGCGATACCGCCCGACGCGACGTCGACGCGCTCGTCGGTGACCTCGCCGATTTCCTGGAGTCCCGCGGCGTAGACGTCGTCATCGTTTCCGAATACGCCATCACTGCCGTCGACCGGGCCGTCCCGCTGAATAAGGTCCTCCGCAAGCATGACTGGCTCGAGCTCAAGGATGAGGCCGGCGTCGAGACCCTCGACGTCTTCAATTCCAAGGCCTTCGCCGTCGTCGACCACCAGGTCGCGCACGTCGTGGTCCTCGACTCATCGATCCGCGAAAAAGTCCGCCAAGTCCTCCTCGCCACGCCGGGCGTCGCGCAGGTCCTTGATGCCGAGGCCCAAGCCGCCGCCGGCATCAAGCACGTCCGCGCCGGTGACTTCGTCGTCGTATCCGACAACCATAGCTGGTTCTCATATTACTGGTGGGAAGAAGGCTCGGGCGATCCCGACTACGCCCGCACCATCGATATCCATCGCAAGCCCGGCTACGACCCTGTGGAGCTCTTCATCGACCCGAAGATCCGCTTCCCGATGCTCACCATCGCCTGGTTCCTCCTGAAGAAGACCCTCGGCTTCAAGGCCCTCATGGAAGTCGTCTCGCAGGACGCCTCGCTCGTGAAGGGCTCGCATGGCCGCCTGCCGGAGGACCCTCTTGATTGGCCCGTGTGCATCGCCGCGCGTGAGGCCAGCCTGCCGGCGCAGATCGCCTCGACGGACGTCTACGCTCAGATCGTCCGCGGGTTCTGAGCCCTCAGGGTCGCTTGCAGGGTCGACTCGGAACCTTCGACCCGCAGTGTGGTCGGTAACCCAGACCCCGATGGACGCCCGCCCGCTTGCATTACTCTTTGCCCTGTCCCTGGGGGCCGCGTCGTTTCCGGAACCGACCAATAATCAGCCAGAGACGATCCCGCTGCTGAAGCCCGCGGATGCGCTGACCAAGCTGCACCTGCCAGAGGGTTTCACCGCCACGCTCTTCGCGGCCGAGCCGGATGTCCGTCAGCCCATCGCCCTTTGCTGGGACGAGCGCGGCCGCCTTTGGGTCGCCGAGAACTACACTTACGCCAACGGCAAGGAGCGCTTCGACCTCAAGCTTCGCGATCGGATCATCATCCTCGAGGATGCTGACCACGACGGGAAGTTCGATAAACGCACCGTCGTCACGGAAGACGTGCAGATGCTCACCAGTATCGAGCGCGGGCTGGGGGGCGTATGGGCGCTCTGTCCGCCGAACCTGCTCTTCATTCCGATGGCTGGTGATAAGCCCGCGGGCCCACCGAAAGTCATCCTCGATGGATTTAGCACGACCGCCGCGAGTCGCCATACCTTTGCGAACGGACTGAAGTGGGGCCCGGACGGTTGGCTGTATGGACGCGTCGGCATCTCGAGCACTTCGTGGGTCGATGTCCCCGGCGTGGCGAAGGATAAGCGTCAGCCCACCGCAGGCGGTTTGTGGCGTTATCATCCGGTGAAGAAAATCTTCGAGCCTTACTGCCACGGCACGACCAACCCGTGGGGCTCCGACTGGACCAAGGATCACGAGCTGCTGTTCATCAACACGGTGATCGGGCACGGTTGGCAGGGTATCCACGGCGCGCACTTCAAGCGCATGCATGGCGAGGACCCGTATCCGTTCGTCTACGAACTCATCGACCAACAGGCCGACCACTATCATTGGAATACCGGCAAGAAGTGGAACGACCCCGATGGCGGCCGCGGTGGCGCGGAGGATTTTGGCGGCGGCCACGCGCACGTCGGTATGATGATTTATCAGGGCGATAACTGGCCGTCGACGTATCGCGATAAACTCATGACCCTGAACATGCATGGCCGACGCGTGAACGTCGAAGCCATCGAGCGGGTCGGCAGTGCGTTGGTCATGAAGCACCAGCCCGATATCTTGAAGTCCGCCGATCCCTGGTTCCGCGGCATCGAGCTCAGCCAAGGCCCGGATGGGGCGGTGACGATTTTGGACTGGAGCGATATCGGGGAGTGTCACGATGAAGACGGCATTCACCGGACCAGCGGGCGCATCTTCAAGGTCGCCTATGGCACGCCCAAGCAGCCTGACGTCGACCTGACGAAGGCCACGGCGGCCCAGCTCGTCGAACTGCAGCGCAGCCGCAACGAATGGCTTGTGCGGATGGCGCGATGGGAACTCCGCGAGCGCGCGTGGAAGGGCCAAGACCTTTCGCCTGGTATCGCCGCCTGGGAGAAGCTCGCCGCCGAAGCGGACCCCGTGCTCGCGCTCAACGCCCATTCGACCCTCCTGGCGATGGAAGCCATGCCGAAGGGCGTTAGCCCTTTCACGGCGCAACATCAGGCGCGTTACTCGCCGGAGGCCATCCTCGCCGAGCAGCGCCCGGATGTCCTTGCCCGCTTGATTGAGCGCGAACTCACCGAGCCGCTGGTACGGCGAAATAATTCCCTGACCAAGTACGCCCACCAGTTCGGTTTCATCGCGGCCTGCGAAGAACAAGAAGCCGCCTTGCTGCAGCTGGCTAGCCAGCCGCGCGGTCAACGCGTTCGCCTCGCCCTCGCTTCATCCCTGCCGCACTTGACCGCACCGATCCGTGCGCTCGTGGCCCAGCACCTCCTTCGTTACGAGCAGGACAGCACGGATCACAACCTTCCCTTGCTTGTTTGGACTGGCATCCGCGAACTCCCGCTCCCGGCCTTGGTCGATGTCGCGCACGTGTGCCGCGTCCCGCAGGTTAGCAAACTCATCGCACGACGTTTGGCCGAAGCCTCGGACAAGCAGCCGGAACCGCTGAACGACCTCTTGGCGGGTGCGGCGGATATGCCGGATGGTCACGCCCCACTTGTCGCGGGCTTGGTGGAAGGGCTCAAAGGTTGGCGTAAGGCGAAGAAGCCTGCCGCGTGGGATAAGTTTGTCGCGTCGATGCCCTCTACTGACACCGCCGCCCTTGAGGCCGTCCGCCAGCTCAACGTGTTGTTCGGCGACGGCTTGGCCTTGGAAGCCGTGCGCAAGATTGCCTTGGATGAGAAAGCCCTCACCGAGCAGCGCCGCGTCGCCTTGTTGGCGCTCATCGAGGCCAACGACTCGAACCTCCGGGCCGATTGCGAGAAACTCCTTTCCGTCCGTGGCGTTGCCATGGAAGCTATCCAAGGCCTCACGAAGTTTGATGACCCGGCCGTCGCGAAGAAGATCCTCGCCCGCTATCCTCAGCTTTATCCGCATGAGCGCCCGCAGGCCATCATGGCGCTCGTCTCGCGTCCGAAGTTCGCATGGGAACTCCTCGGTGCGATTGCTGAAGGCAAGGTCTTGAAGTCAGACCTCGGGTCTACCGCCGTGCGGCAAATCCGTGGCTTCAATGACGCCAAGTTAACGGCACAACTCGTGGCTGTGTGGGGCGAAGCGCGCGAGACTCCGGCGGATAAGCTCCAGCTCATCGCTGAACTCAAGGCGCGACACACTGCGGACTTTTTAGCGAAGGCGGATATAGCGCAGGGTAGGGCGCTCTATGCGGGCGTGTGTGGGCAGTGCCATAAACTCTTTGGGGAAGGCGGCGCGATTGGGCCGGACCTCACGGGCAGCGGACGACGCGACCTCGATTACTTGCTGCAGAACATCGTGGATCCGAACGCCATCGTCGACGCCGCGTATTACCTCAACACCATCACCATGAAAGACGGCCGCGTCCTCAGCGGCATCGTCGGAGCGCGGACCGAGCGCACGCTCACCCTGCGTTCGATTGGACAAGAAACCACGCTCGACAAGACTGACATCGCGAAGCGCGACACCCAGCCCATCTCGCTCATGCCCGAAGCCCTCCTGCAGGCCTTTTCCCCCGAGCAGCAACGCGACCTTTTGGCCTATCTCACGTCCGAAACCGGTACGAAGGTAGGGAAGTGAGAGGTTTGGATTAACATTTTGAAGTTAAATTTCGTTGATAGTCAATGACTTAAATGATAACAGTACGATGCTTCCACCTTTCATGCTTGCAACTAACCCCCGCCTCTTCATGTTCCCATGCATGCAGTCGACACCCTGTCATCGCCTAATCAGCGAGGCCCTTAAAACGGTCGGACAACGTATCGACACGATCTTTCTCAGTCAAACGAAGAACAAAACCCTGGGGGTGCCCGGAGGCCGCAAAAACAGCGAGCTACCGGATAACCAACCCCCAGGGATCATTTTTCACCCTGCGCTGGCTCAGCCAGCCTAGGTAAGCCGGGAAGCTAAATAGGAAAACGCTAAGAACCCCCTCCACCAGTTTGGCTCTGCCCCTGTCACTGGAACCTCTCTTGTAACGTGGAGTGTAGGTGACGCTTGGGGCATCCATTACGGCCTAGTAGCAAAACGGCAATGTGGCGGACTGCAAATCCGTATACGTGAGTTCGACTCTCACCTAGGCCTCGAATTTGCATCAGTAACTCAATTGGCAGAGTGTCTGCTTTCCAAGCAGAACGTTGCAGGTTCAAGTCCTGTTTGATGCACCAACACTTTATTCGGGAATAACGCAGTTGGTAGGGTGCCCTAACTCTTAATGAGCCTGTTGGGGGTCGAGCCAACCTTCCCAGACCATTTACAGGTCAGAGATCACGGTGTCGCATGTTGACTCCAAATCTTCAGCCGAGGGTTCGACTCCCTCCTGGCCTGCCATTTCTTCAAGTCCGGACCAGGGCTAGCGGAGAGCTTAATCCGTTGGCTCACCCGGGTCCGTCGCGTACCATTACCGACTTTGCTTCAGCGCCGGTTGGCGATGCGCGGCGGATCCGGTTTCCGAACCTTTCACGGTAGTACATTCCATGGGGGAGTAGCGGACTGTAAATCCGTTGCGTTTACGCACAGTAGGTTCGATTCCTACACTGCCGACCATTTCTGCAATCGTAGCCCAAGCTAGAGGCAGGGTCGGGTAATACCCGATTCCAACCCCATCCCTTTCCCGATGATCGGGCTGAACGGGTCGTTGGTTATCTGCAAAACCCCCAGAGTGTAGGTATCGAATCCTACCGCGGGCAACCCTTTTGAGCCGAATTGAGGAAGGTTACCACACACTCCATATGTTGGGCGTAAGCCCACTCCTTTCTCTGTCACCTTGCTCAAATCTCTTTTATAGAAGTTAAGTGTTACGGTAGCATCGCTGGTTCCAAACCAGCGGGCGTGGGTTCGACTCCTACAACTTCTGCCATTTCTTTAAGTCCGGACCAGGGCCAGCGGAGAGCTTAATCCGTTGGCTCACCCGGGTCCGTCGCGCGCCATTACCGACTTTGCTTCAGCGCCGGTTGGCGGCGCGCGGCGGATCCGGTTTAACCGGATACATTTATCGGCCATACGAATTACAAGGTGTACACGGTGACCGTAAATCATCTGCTTCATCGTATGGCAGGTTCGGTTCCCGCATTGCCGAATATTTTAACTAGGAGGTAGCTGAATTTCTCCGTCCCCTTTCGAGCCGAACGTTGTCGGTTATCTCATACAAACGAAAAAGTATAAAATCGTAGCTGATGCGCGCAAGCGTAGCGATCCGGGCAACCGGTTCATCGGCAATATCCCGACGGCAAAACCTTGCTCGAATTCCCCAAGTGCGGTCTGGATTCATCACTCATTAGCGTAATGGTATCGCGCTCGGTTTGGGACCGAGAGGGTGGAGGTTCAAGTCCTCCATGGGTGACCAATTTTGAATTCACTCACCGGACGGTGAGAAGTTTTCGTTCGGATAGTTCAATGGATAGAGCGGTTGGCTACGGACCAACAAATGAGGGTTCAAGTCCTTCTCCGAACACCATCTTCGAGCCGAAGGAAGAGAGTTACTAGCGAAAACCTCTCATTCACACCCTTGCTCGTTTCTCGCGTCTATCGACGCGGCCATTTTCAGGTAATAAGGTCAGGCCTAAGTCGGGGTAGCTTAATATAGGCCAAGGGTTCGAGTGCCTTTTACCTAACCATTTCGAAGGAGTAGCTTAAATTAAAGCGCCGATAATATCCAGTGCACACCTTGCTCGTGTAAACGAGCCGCCGCAAATTGGGTTACACGTAAATCGGAGTTGTGGGTATAATCCCCGCCTCTTTCATTATTTTAATCAGGAAATAGCTCAGTCAGGCAGAGCGCGTGCTCGGGGTGCACGAGGTCGTGGGATCGAAGCCCATTTTTCTGACCATTTGGGGGTATCGTATTGCGGTTAATATGTCCGGCTGCTGGTCACCGGAGAGCAGGGGTTCGACTCCCCTTATCCCCGCCATTCAGAAAATGGCCAGGGGCGACGTCCGTCCCGGAATGCGCAAGCTTTTTGAAGGGGTAGCTTAATCATTAAAGCGCCGTGGCAACGCGGAGATGTGGGTGTAAATCCCGACCCCTTCATTTTTATAGCCGTATAGCTCAGTTGGCAGAGCGCTGGGTCGATAACCCGGAGGTCGATGGTTCGAGCCCATCTGCAGCTACTTTCGGATCAACATACGTCTCGTATGTTAATGGACAGACCACTCGGCTACGAACCGAGAAGTAGGGGTTCGATTCCCTTCGAGACGACCATTTTAGGAGGGGTAGCTTAACTATCAAAGCGCCGTGACTCCAGCGCACCATCTTGCTTGGGGAACCGAGCCGCTCGCGTTGGGTTATCTGGATAAGCTCGGAGTTGCGGGTGTGAGTCCCGCCCCCTTCACTTTTTGGAGAGGTCGTCTAAAATAAAAGACGGCAGACAGGCGTTAGCGCGCCTTATTCCAACGCACCCACCTTGCTCTGGATAACAGAGCCGCTCGCGGTTGGGTTATGCGAATCTGCTCATGCGGGTGTGAACCCCGCCCTCTCCACTTTTAATGAACTGTTAGTTCAACGTCAGATCGGTCGGCAGCGCCCATGGGTTGGCCGATGGTTTCATAAGCCATCCGTGACGATTCGAATTCGTCCGTTGCCTCGCTCCTTACGCACCGCAGCCGGGGGCTTCCGTTCGTCACGGAGGCTCCCGGGCGTCGGTATCCCTTTCAGTCCAAACCAACACCGCAATCAAATGCACTAAAAACCAAAAAACCGCCCTCACGGGCACCAAACAAAATGAAAAAGAACATCAAGGAGGCCCTCGCGGGCCTTCACGCGACCGAGACCCATCAGGGGCTTCCCATCCCCGGCAGGGACATGGTCGAAAACAACGCCGGGGGCTTCGTCTTCAAGCTCGACGAATGGAAGCAGCTGGAAAGGTTCCTCATCCTCGGCACCGAGGGCGGCACCTTCTACGTTTCCGAAAAGAAGCTCACGGCGGAGAACGCCAACCACGTCCTGCTGCTCCTCAAAAAGGACGGCGTCATGGTCGTGGAGAAGACCGTCGAGATACTGAAGTCCGGCAGGGCCCCCAAGCCCGACACCGCGATCTTCGTCCTCGCGCTCGCCGCCTCCAAGGGCGACGACGCGACCAGAAAGGCCGCCCTCGCCGCGGTTCCCTCCGCCCTTAAGACGGGCACCCACCTCCTTAAGTTCGTTGACGCTGTCAACGGACTTAGGGGTTGGGGCAGGGGACTTAAGAAGGCTGTTCAGCTCTGGTTCAAGGGCAGGAAGAATGAGACGCTCGCCCTGCAGCTTGTTAAATACAAGCAGAGGGAAGGCTGGTCGATGAAGGACGTCCTGAGGCTCGCCAAGCCTGTCCCTGAGACGGAAGTCCAGGGCAAGCTCTTCGGCTGGACCGCGAAGCACGAGAAAGCCGACTGGGCGAAAGCCCCTGTCGCGCCTGGCGACAAGGCCCTCGATTTCGTGTGGGCGGCTGAACAGGCCTCCGGACTGAAGCTCGTCGCCGAACAGGCGGACACCGCGGAAGTGAAAGCAATCTTCGCCGAAGCCAACCAGGCCTCGGTCAAGAAGCTGGTCGACCTCATCGTCACCCACAGGCTCCCCAGAGAAGCATTGCCCACCGAAGCCCTTAACAGGGTCGAGGTCTGGGAAGCGCTCCTTCAGGAGATGCCCATGACGGCGATGATCAGGAATCTCGGCACCATGTCGAAGATCGGGCTCCTCAAGCCCCTCTCCGACGCCGAGAAACTGGTCTTCCAGAGACTGACCGATGCCGAGAGGCTTAGGGGTGCCAAAGTCCATCCTATCCAGTTGCTCTCCGCCCTGAGGACTTACTCTTCGGGCAGGGGCGTGAGGTCGGCGGCCACGTGGACAGTCTCGAATAAAGTAGTCGAAGCACTCGACGAAGCATTCGAGCTCTCCTTCGGAGTCGTCGAACCCGCGGGCACGAGGCACCTCCTCGGTCTCGACGTTTCTGGCTCGATGTCCTGGGGCGAGATCGCCGGTGTTCCCGGTCTATCGCCCTCGGCGGCAACGGCGGCCCTTGCGGTCGTCGCGGCGAGGACGGAACCTTGGACCGCCATCATGGGTTTCGCTGACTCGTTCAGGGACCTCGGCATCACCGCCAAGGACAGGGTCGACGTCGCGACGAGGAAGGTCTCCGGACTCACGTTCGGCTCGACCAACGCTTCGGTGCCCATGACTTGGGCGCTGACGAACAGAGTCAACGTCGATACCTTCGTTGTCCTCACGGACAACGAAACGTACGGTGGCGGCTCCCACCCCGTTCAGGCGCTGGAGAAGTACAGGCAGGCCACCGGTATCGGCGCTAAGCTGATCGTCGTTGGCATGACCTCGACCGGCTTCACCATCGCCGATCCCAATGACGCGGGCATGCTCGACGTCGTCGGTTTCGACGGCGCGACGCCTGCGTTGATGGCGAAGTTCGCCAAGGGCGAGATCTAAGACCGTATTCAGAGGCCGGAAACCGAGACGTTCGTTTCGGGGTCCGGCCTCTTCTATTTATAGAGGCACTTCGTTTGATTTTCTTTCGCCGCTATTTGCGCGGTATACCTAAAACACCTAAAAACATGATTATCGTCCAAGATATTACACAGGTCGCCGGCCACGCCGGCGACCTCACGCTCACCGTGTCCACCGCTTCGCTCGTGAGGAACCTCATCATCATCGGCCAGTTGCCCAACGGCAGGGTGAAAGAGGAACTGGTCGCTTCATTTGGTGGTCTGGATGGCTTCGATGATTCTTTCCTGAAGTTGACGCCCAAAGGCGTTAGGGCGGAGAGGGGCTTGGTGGCCTCAGATGTATGGAGCCTTTCGGTCACCGAAAAAATCGCCCTCCTTAGGGGCATGGCCAGCGTCCTGAAAGGTAGAATCACGGACAGGTATTGCATCTGTGATATGGGTCCCGCCGTCCTCCTCCCCATCGCGACGTTCGCCTCGCTCCTGCGGGAGGACATCGCGTCCGCCCAGAAGGCCTGGGGGGCGTTCTCGAAGATCCATCGTTTATGCGCTGAGCGTCTGACTGACGTCGACAGCCAACGTGGCCTCGCGGGCATGAGCTTCGCGGCGTTCGTCTCGAGCCAAGCCGGAACCTCTCTGCTCTTGGAACTGGAGGAATCCTTGGAAAGCAAGGGCAAGAGGGCGGCGGCGCAGATGCTGGCGACGTACAGGCTCGTCGACCATGGCAGTAATGGATTATCGAACAATTAATCGATCACTGCCATGGCTTCCGACTTCACCAGTATTCTCGCCTGCCTGACGGGCTTTGAAGACCACCTCGCCAAGCGCTGGGCCGGCCGGCTCCACCGGCTGCCCTGCGCCAAAGAGGAAGGCTTCCTGCTCGCCGTGACCGCGATGATGGCGACGCCCGATGCGCCCATCACGGGCGCGTGGTCGGAGCTGGATCCAATCCGCCAAGAAATCGCCCAACGGCTTCGCCAGCGGATCTTGATCCAGCCGCGGTCGGAGCCTTTGGACTATCAAGTTTATGGCGCGGAAGGCATTGATAGCTCGGCCCACAAGCAGATGAACGATGTCATGAGCTTGGCGCCCGTCGTCGCTGGGGCCCTCATGCCCGATGCGCATGTCGGCTACGGCATGCCCATCGGCGGCGTTGCCGCCGTCGAGAACGCGGTCATTCCTTATGCGGTCGGCGTCGACATCGGGTGCCGCATGCACTTGACCGTCTTCCGCGAGCCGACCGCTGATCTCGGGCGACTGCGCGCCAAATTGCGTGAAGCGATTCTCAAGGGCACGCACTTTGGACGAGCCTTGCGGCCCAAGGCGTTGGAGCACCCATTGCTAGATGACCCGCGGTTAGCGGCCGTGGAGCGTCGTCTGCAGAAGAAAGACTTACGTACGCGCGCGGCGTTACAGTTCGGCACCTCTGGTGGCGGCAATCACTTCGTCGAGTTCGGGGAGATTCGGCTCCAGGAGCCGGCGGAAGGCATTCCGGCGGGCAATTGGCTCGCACTTTTGAGCCATTCGGGGTCCCGTGCGCTGGGGTACAATATCGCCAATCACTTTTCGGCCCTCGCCCAAGAGCTCACGCGGTTGCCGAAAGAACTGGAGCGTTTGGCTTGGCTATCCATGGACACCGAAGAAGGGCGGGCCTACTGGGATGCCATGGAACTCGCGGGCGAGTACTCCGCCGTCAACCATCAGGTCATCCATGACACGGTTACCGCCTTGTCTGGCCTCACGCCGGTCCGCGCCGTCAGCAACCACCACAACTTTGCTTGGAAGGAGAACCACGGAGGCAGGGAAGTACTCGTGCACCGCAAAGGGGCAACCCCTGCCGGCGCGGGTGTCCTCGGCATCATTCCCGGTTCGATGGGGACTCCGGGCTTCTTGGTGCGTGGGCGCGGAGCGACGGATTCCCTGGCGTCAGCGTCACACGGCGCTGGTCGGCAAATGTCACGGTCTCAGGCCTTCAAGGTGATCACCGCCGAACAGCGCGATGCACAACTCGCGTCCGCACAAGTCGAACTCTTGGGTGGCGGGCTCGACGAGGCTCCGGGCGCCTATAAGGATATCCGGAGCGTGATCGGGGCCCAAAGCGAACTCATCGAAGTCTTGGCTGAGTTCCACCCCCGTATCGTCCGCATGGCTGGCGCGGTTGAAGCTGACCCCGAGGAAGGCAATTAACCGCTCACCCCTCGTCGGACTGCTTCGGGGCGAGGCCGGCGTGGCGACGGCCGGCGGCGTGGGCGGGACGGTAGTCGGCGAGCCAAGCTGGGCCAGGGCCTGCGCCACGGTTGGAGGTGTCGTGGCGATGGGTAATCCCCGTGATTGTTTCGATGAACGCTTCGGCGCGGCTCCAGAAGCCGACCACTTCTAAAATGGGGTTCACGAGGTTCGTGACCGGGCAGTAGTAGGTATTCTTCGGATCCGTATGGTGGAGGGCGTGGTGGCGCGGGGTCTGCAATACTCGGATATCTTGGAGAAACGCGACGACGGGCCCGACTTCCGCGCGGGTCATGTGCGACCATTTATGGACCTGGTTGGCGTTCACGCTGATGGCCACGAAGAGCGCGACTTGCCAGTTCAGGCAATCCAGCCAAGCCGCCGCCCCGAGCAGGAGCGCGCCGAGCAGGAGTAGGTCCCAGGAGCTCTGCCACCAACTCAACTTCGTGAAAAACCGTGGGTAGTGGTGGTGGACGATGTTCGGTTTGACCAAGAGAGGGCCGACCACGGGGGTGTCTTCGCTGCCGTAGGCGTCTTCCAGCCAATGCACCACGCCAGCGACGAAGTCGGCCAACAAGACTACGCCAAGGGCTTGTAGGAGAGTAATAATAGCGGTTTCCATGTTTTTGGTCCCACCATGATACGCCTTCCCGCGGAAACCCGTTAATCGATAAACTTGATAGGATGTATCGACTAGAGCGGGGAAAGGTCATTGCGCTCCTGTTCACAATGAAGAGAATGTCCCTATTCCCGGCCATGAACGTGCATCACCTTGAGCTGTTCTATTACGTCGCGAAACATGGCGGCATCAGCGCCGCCGTGCGCCACATCCCTTACGGGATCCAGCAGCCCGCCGTGAGCGGGCAAATCGGCGCCTTGGAGGCCGACTTGGGGACGCGTTTATTCGAGCGCAGTCCGTTTCGCCTGACTTCCGCGGGCCGCAAGCTCTACGCGCACATCGAGCCTTTTTTCGCGGGTCTGCCGGTGTTGGCTGGGCAATTGCGTGACGAGGAGCGCCCGGAGCTGCGGCTCGGCGCCTCTGAACTCGTCCTGCGGCTGCACATCCCAACCGTCACGCGGCGTTTGCGCGAGCGCCACCCACGTCTCCAGCTGAGCCTCCGCTCCGGTTATCAGGTCCAGTTCGAAACCTGGTTACGCGACGGCCTCATCGATCTCGCCATCGTGCCGATTGACCAGAAGCCCGGCGGGCGGCTCGGTCAATTGAGACTCGCGCGCGTGCCGCTCGTCCTGCTGATTCCCAAGAAGCACTCCCTCAAGCAGGCGGCGGACCTTTGGAAGCAAAAGAAACGGCACGAACCCTTGGTCAGCTTGCCGGCCGCCAGCAGCGTCACGCGCAGTTTCCAGCGCGACCTGCGTAAGCTCGGCGTCACGTGGCCGCAGGCGGTCGAGGCCACCTCCATGGAGATGGTCACCAGTTATGTGGCCAACGGGGAGGGCTGGGGCGTGAACCTCGCGATCCCGGAAGCCATCGAGCACCCCGAAGTCCGGGTGCTGCCGCTGACCGGTTTTGCGCCGATGGAAATTGGCCTCCGCTGGAATGGCGAGCCCTCGCCTTTGTTGCGCGACGCGATCGCGGCTTTCCAGCAGTATACCCGGGAGACGTGGCCCGACTGGGTGATCGAGGACGCCCTCCCGCCCCAGAAGAAGCGGAAGTAAGGTGAGAGGGTCCCCTTGTTGGATTTTCGGCGCGGCTCTGTTAGTTGCGGCGTCGATGAAGAGACCTAGGAATAAGTCACGGTTGCGCTCAGTTCGCGCCTTTACGCGGCCATCAACTGCTGGTCTCAAGAGTGAGCTAATGGTATTCCGCTCGCTCATGTTTAGATTATAGTAAGGCCTTAGCCTGATTAGCCTGTTGGCCTATCGTGGCATCCTGGCGAGCTTGGGTTAAACCCAAGAAGCGCCGCAAGTAGCCTGATTCCGCGGGTTTTCGGGCCAAGAGGCCGTATCTTTCGTTTTGACGCAGGGGCGGGGAGTCCCATCGTCAAACGGCTCAGGACAGTCCGATGGTGTAATGGCAGCACAGGAGATTCTGATTCTCCTTGTCTAGGTTCAAATCCTAGTCGGACTATTTCTGAAACCTAAAGCCCTCCACGCGGAGGGCTTTTTCGTGCGGATTTCATTGGCCTGGTGGTGCCGGTCTGGCTCAACGGTCGTTCCAGAGGATGAGCAGGTTCTTGGTTTGGCGACCGGCGACGATGAGGTCGGGCTTGCCGTCGCCGTTGAGGTCGGCGGCCTTGAAGTCTTCGACCGCGATCTCCTTGGTCGTGAGCGTGCTCGTCCGCCACGTCTTGCCGGCGGCGTCGAGCGGCGTCAGCAGGCGGATGCCCGGATCGTTACCGCGCCAGCCGACGGCGTATTGGTCGGAGCCTGTGCCGAGGAAGTCGGCGCAGGCGACCGCATGGCCTTCCTTGAAGCCATCGAGGAGTTGTTGGCGGATCCACTTGCCGTCGGCGTCCTGCGTGTAGACGGCGGACATCGTGCCATGGAAGGGCTCGACGGTCGCAAGGAAGCGCTGGCCGTTGGCGAGCTTGCCGTCACGGAGTTCGCCCGTCGGGACGTTCGTAAGCGCCGTGTTCGTCCAGGCGCCGGCCTTGAAGGAGTTGAGCCAGATGCCTTCCTTGGAGCCGGACAGGATCTGCTGGTCGGGCCCTTGGCCCCAGCGCGTCGCGTGCAGGTTATGGGTCACATGTCCGACTTCGTTGACCACCGTGATTTTCCAGGGCTGCTTGGGGTCGGCGGGCTTTTCGTAGGCGAGCATCTTGGCGCCGGCGCCGGAGGCGTTCTTGTTGCCGCGACCATGGAGCGGTTGAACCACGAGGTCCCAGCGCTTGGCGTCGACCTGGACCCACTGCATGCGATGCACCGTCGGTTCATGGGGGAGTGCGATGGCTTCCCATTTCTGGGTCGGGTCGGCGGGAGCCTTGAGGTAGAACACCGCGCCGCTATTGACCGTGTCGGAAGGATTCCAACCGGCGCCGACGGCGACCTCGCACTTACCGTCGACGACTTGGGCGGCGATGCACACATGGTCGAGCTTGGTCAGGTTCTCGGCGATGACGTGCTTCTTCCACGTCGGGTTCTGGTACCACTGCACCGTGTGCTGGTCGGCCAAGAGGATGTCGGGTTTCCCGTCGCCATCGACGTCGGCGATGGCGAGGCCGTAGCCGATGGAGACCTTATCGATTTCCTGCAGGCGGAATTTTGGTTCGGCCGGGGCGGCGAGGACGAGCAGGGGGCAGAGCGTCAGGAGCGGGGTCAGCTTCATGGCCATGGTCTTAAGCCGTCCGACCTCCCCTGTCCACCGCGGTTCCCGCCGCGGTGCCAGGCACGAACAACGGGGTCAGGCACCAATATTGGGGTCTGACCCCATTAATGGTGCCTGACCCCATTATCAGGGTGTGGCCCCGATATGGGTTTGAGGTGGCTCCGTGCTCGGCTAGAAAAGTCGGATGCTACCCCGCAGGTCTTTCCTGAAGCTTGGCGCCGTCGCCTCATTTGCGGCTGTGCCGGGCGTGACTGCACGCTTGGTCGCCGCCGATCAGCCAGCCTTCACGCCAGTTGCCTTTGCCGTCATCGGCGACACGCATTACTTCGCGGACAAAGATGACCCCTCCGCGCTGCAGCCCGCCTCGCGAGCCACCACCGCGGCGCTCATCGAGCAACTCAACCGCTTATCCGGTTCCGAACTGCCTGCCGCTCTGGGCGGCGGCAAGGTGCTCCCTTTGAGTCAGGTCATCCACGTCGGCGACATCATCGACAGCGGCGACAAGAATGGGGCGGTCATCGCCAAGATGCAGGCCACCGAGTGGAAGGAGTGGCAGGCGGACTACGGTTTGGACGGCAAGGATGGCCGGCTCAAGTACCCCACGTACGAGATCCACGGCAACCATGATGGCCCGCACGGCAAGGGCCTCGTCCTCGATGGCATCATCGCCCGCAATAAGCAGCGCAAGGACCTCAAGGCCGTTTCGCCGAATGGACTCCACTATGCGTGGGTCGTGAACGGCGTGCACTTCATCAACCTTGGCATCACGGTTGGTCGCGTGAAGACCGTCACCCGCAAGCGGCGCTACGACCCGATGGACAGCCTCGAGTTCCTCGTGGATTACCTCGCCAAGCACGTCGGTACATCCGGCGCGCCCGTCGTGATCTCGCACCACGTTGACTTTGCCCGCTATGCCTTGCCCGTGGCGGATGAAATCGTCCTCAAGAACGAGTGGGACTACGCGGACGTGCAGGCCTTCCACGATGCCCTCAAGCCTTACCGCATCGCCGGCATCTTCTATGGCCACACGCATGTGCGGGCCGTCTTCGCCTGGCGCGGACCGAAGCCCGACCCCGTCGTCGCCGGCAAGCCCTTGCCGACGGGCATTCCGACGTTCAACACCGACAACGCCGCGCACTTCGGCGGACCCACGCAGGCCTTTCTTTATGTCGAAGTCCACGCGGAGGATATCCTGGTCCGCGAACTTGCGACCAAGGACGCTTGGAAGACCTCTGCCTGGACCAACCTCAGCTGGCGCCTCCCGCACTACATTGGTTGATTGGTCCCGGGCCTAAATAATGGGGTCAGGCACCAATATTGGGGTCTGACCCCGTTGCCGCGTTTAGCGCACGAGGGCGGGGAAGAGTTTGCCGAGGCCGTCGGCCATGATCTCGACGCCGATGGCGGCGAGGACGAGGCCCATGAGGCGGGTCATGACGTTGATACCGGTCTGCCCAAGCAAGCGGGTGATGCGCGTGCTGGCGAAGAGGCACGCGAAGGTCGCGAGGGCGCCCACGAGGGCGTAGCCCACGAGGAGCGCTTGGTCGGCGAAGCCTTGCGATTTCTCGGCGTAGATGACCATCGTCGAGATCGTGGCCGGACCCGTGATGAGCGGCACCGCCAGCGGCGACACCGCCACGCTATCGCCCGCGTCGAGCTTCTCGGTCGCTTGGCTCAGGTCGTGGTCGGAGCTATCCGCCGGCTTGGCGTTGAGCATCTGCACGGCATTGATGAGCAGCAGCACGCCGCCACCCACCTGGAAAGACGCGATGGAGATCCCGAAGAAACGCAGCAGCTGCAGCCCCGCTAGGGCGCTCGTCGCGATCACGAGGAAGACCGTGAGCGTACTCACCCAGATCGTGCGTTGCCGTTGGGCCGGCGTGAGGCGCGACGTGAAGTGGATGAAGAACGGAATCACCCCAATCGGGTTCAGCACGGCGAGCAGCGTGAGCAGGGGCTTCAGGTAATCCATGGACAACCTACGATGGCCAAGCCCCGCGTCGGTGCAATGACGTGAAATGCCCATGAACAATCATTCGGGCGGATTGGCTTCGCCGACCGACCGCTTCCGCTCCTTAAGCGCGCTTTACGCCGTCAAACGCTCAAGACACTCCGCGTAGAGCGCCTGCGTCTTCGCCACGACGTCGTCGGGGAGTTGCGGGCCGGGTGCGGTCTTGTTCCACGGCTGGGCCTCGAGCCAATCGCGCACGAACTGCTTATCGTAGGACGGTTGGGCGCGGCCGGGCTGCCAAGTCGAAGCCGGCCAGTAGCGGGAAGAGTCGGGGGTCAGCACCTCGTCGATGAGCACCAACGAACCATCGGGGGCGGTGCCGAATTCAAACTTCGTGTCGGCGAGGATGACGCCGGCCTTGGCCGCGCGTTCGGCGCCCATGCGGTAGAGCGCGATGGACGTATCGTGGACCGTACGGAAGACCTGCGTGCCGAGGATCTGTTCGCACTGCGCGTTGGTGATGGCCTCGTCGTGGCCTTCGGCGGCCTTGGTCGATGGCGTGAAGATGGGCGTCGGCAGCTTCGAGCCATCGAGCAAGCCAGCCGGTAGGACGTGATCGAGGATAGCGCCGTTCCTCTTGTATTCCTTAAAGCCGCTGCCGGCGAGGTAACCGCGCACCACTGCTTCGACGGGCAGGGGGACGAGCTTGCGTACGAGCATCGAGCGCGGGATCAGGTGTTCATGGCCCTGGAGCGCGCGGGTGAGGGCGGCCGCGTGGTCGGGTACGAGGTGCGTCGGGAAGAGGGCCTTCGCCTGTTCGAACCACCAGAGGCTGATGTGCGTGAGCAGGATCCCTTTGCCGGGGACGCCGTTGGGCATGACCACGTCGAAGGCCGACAAACGGTCCGTCGCGACGATGAGGTAATGTTCGCCCAGGTCGAAGACCTCGCGGACCTTGCCCTTGGCCTTCAGCGGGAAGGGCAGGCCGGTCACGGTCATCAAGGCTTCCTTGGGCAAGGGCGGCGTTTTCATCCTGCCACGGAGATAGGCGAGGGCGGGCCAAGAGGGCAAGGACAACGCACGCCGATTCGGCGTTGTGGCCCTTGTCTTGGCCGATAGCTTGGCCTTTCGCCCGGATGCTTGTTCACGACGCCCATTGCCACTATCAGTTCGCGGAAGTCCCGTATGCCGCGGTCGAACTCGCTCGGCGGGAAGGCATCGGCTATGCGGTCGTCAACGGCAGCGCGCCGGTCGATTGGCCCGATGTCGCCGCACTCGCGGCCCGCGATGCCCGCAACCTCCCCGCCTTCGGCTTGCATCCGTGGGATGTGCCCACGGCGCCCGTTGGTTGGGAGTCGCAGCTTAGGGCCATCTTGCTCGCGAACCCGCAGGCCTCGGTCGGTGAGATGGGTTTAGACCGGTGGGTCGAAGGCCATGACCCCGTCGCCCAGGAAGCCGCCTTCCGCATCCAGCTCGCCTTGGCCGTCGAACTCGACCGACCGCTCACCATTCATTGCGTGCGTGCGATCGGACCGCTCATGGATATCTTGCGAGCCACGCCTGTGCCGCGGCGTGGCTTCCTCCTGCATAGTTGGAACGGCCCCGTTGACCTCGTGCCGGAGCTCGTCCGTCTCGGGTCTTATTTCTCTTTCAGTGCGCATCACCTCCGTGCGACCAAGGCCGACCTCCGTGGACAGTTCGCGGCGGCGATCCCTTCGGACCGGATCCTCGTCGAGACCGATGCCCCGGCGTTATGTCCTGCGCCCGAGTTTCGCAGGCATGAACTCCCACCCGATGCCGCGGGGGTGGAGCAGAACCATCCGGCGAATCTCCTGCGCAACCTGGAAGAACTCGCGCGGACCCGCGGGCTGGCGGTGGAGCAAGCGGCGGAGCTCACGGGCGTCAACTTCACCCGCTTATTCCTTGGGCAATAACGCGAGTCGGAGCGCTTCACCCGCGGCGGCGAGGCCGAAGGCGCCGGCCACGTGGGAGGCCGTTCCGTAGCCCCATTCGCAGTTCGGGTGCAGGTCTTCGCCCTCGGGGATCTCGCCGCCCGGGAGGCCCGCGCAGTCGGTCGGCTGCGTGAACGGTTCATCGGACCACACGCACGACACGCCGAAGGGCGCTTTGCCGCGCGGGAAATCGAAGTTCTGCCGCAGCCGTTTGCGGACCAGCATCATCAGCGGGTCATCGCGCGAATCGCGGAGGTCGGTCACCTTGAGCCGCGTGCCATCGAGACGCCCGGCGCAGCCGCCGACCGTGACCACGCGCAGCTTCCGGTTCACCGCCTCCGCGATCAGCCCGCATTTCGGCGACAGCGCATCCATCGCGTCGATCACCACGCCCTCGAAACCCGTCAGGACCTCATGCGGGTTGAAGCGCGACAGGAAGCGCGTGTGGAGGGTCGTTTGGATGCCTGGATTGATCGCCCGCACGCGGGCCGCGACCGCTTCGGTCTTGGCTTGGCCCTCGGCGCCGGCGATCGCGTGGAGCTGTCGATTCGTATTGGAAATACAGACCGCATCGCCGTCGACCAGCGCCAGGTGGCCGACGCCGGAGCGGGCGAGGGCCTCCGCCGTCCAGGAGCCGACGCCGCCCAGCCCCACGATCAGGAATCCGCTGCGCGACAGCCGTTCCAGGCCCGCCAGCCCGTAGAGGCGGCCGACGCCGGCGAAGCGTTCGAGGAAGGCGGAATCCATGGGGCGGCATCGAAGGCGGAAACCGCGGCCTATCCAAGAAACAAAACGCTCCGGGCTTGAACCGAGTCCGAACCCCGCAAAGATGGTCCGAACCCCTTTCCATGGCCGACTCCGAAAACAAAGTCCCCAAAATCCTCTTGGCCCCTGCGTCGCCCCTCTGGTACCACGCCATGATGTGGGCGATCGGTGGCTTGACCCTTGGCCTCCTCATCGCCTTCGGCTTCGTTTTGCGCGACCATTTTCAGGCGGACGGCATGACCCACGTCTATCGCGAAGCCCGGGCGCCGCTCATCCAATACCGCCTCGAGAAAGGCGCTTGGCCGGCCAAGTTCGATTTCCGCGTCCCCCCGGCGGACCTGGCCGCCTTCGGTTTCACCAAGGTCGTCCAACCCGCCTTGGATAAAGCCCCTGTTAATGGCAGCTGGAGCTTCACGCCGGACAGCCCTGCGGGCAAAGGTATCCCCGCCGTGGTGTTCACCCCCTCCACGCCGGACGCCAGTTCGCAGCGAATCTTGCTCGTCGTGGACGATCGCCTCGATGACGGCGATGGCGCCAAAGGCCTCTTCCGCGTCTCCGAGACCGAAGCCGCCTTTACGCTGAAGTCCGAGTGATCGCCTCGGCGCGCGAGCGCAGGTCGGCGTCGTAGAGCGCGTTCACCAGTTCGTCGAGGTCCCCTTCGAGGATCTGCTCGATCCCGTGGACCGTGAGGTCGATGCGGTGGTCGGTGATGCGGTTTTGCGGGAAATTATAGGTGCGGATGCGTTCCGAGCGGTCGCCCGACCCGATCATGTTCTTGCGGGCATCGGCGCGGACCTCGCGTTCCTTGGCGCGGGTGAGGTCGAGCAGTCGGGAACGCAGCACGCGGAGGGCCTTCTGGCGGTTGCGCAGCTGCGAGCGCTCGTCGGCGCAGTAGACCATCAGCCCGGTGGGCTTGTGGATGATTTGGACGGCGGATTCCGTCTTATTGACGTGCTGGCCGCCGGCGCCGGAAGCGCGGGCCACGGACATGTCGAGGTCTTCGGGCTTGAGGACCACTTCGGCCTCTTCGGCTTCGGCGAGCACGGCCACGGTGGCGGCCGACGTATGGACGCGGCCGGAGGCCTCGGTGGCCGGGACGCGCTGGACGCGGTGGACCCCGGCCTCGTGGCGTAGGAGGGCGGTGGCCCCTTCGCCCTCGATGAGCAGGACCGCTTCGCGGACCCCGCCGAGGTCGGAGTGGGACAAGGACATCAACTCGCATTTCCAGCCCTTGCGTTCGGCGAAGCGCGTGTAGGCCCGGAGCAGTTCGGAAGCGAACAAGGAGGCCTCTTCGCCCCCCGTGCCGGCGCGGATTTCCACCATCGCATTGCGGGAATCGTCGGGGTTGGGCGGGACGATCGCCTTGATCAGCTGGTCGCGGGCCACCTCGATCAGCGGCGTCAGGCGGCGGGCTTCGTCATCGGCCATGCGCCGCATCTCGGGGTCGGCTTCGCCGGCGAGGGCGAGGGCTTCGGCCAGCTCTTTTTCCAGGCCCGTCAGCAGGTCGTCGGCCTTGACCGCCTTGCCCGTGAAACGCAGTTCCGCGCCCAAGGCGGCGGCCCGGCGGCTATCCCCGAACGTGGCGGGGTCGGCCATGAGCCCTTCCAGCTCGGCAAGGCGACGGCGGAGGCCGGAAAGGTCGGGTCTGAGGGGGGCTTCGGCCATGGTGGGTGTAACGGGAATCGGGCTTGGACAGCGGGGCTGCCTCCGTTAGTTAATGGATGCTTGGGGACTCTCCCCGCAAGCCCGACCTTTCACCCTCTTCCGATTTAGCATGCAGACCAAGGAACCCGCCCTGCGCGGCAGCCACGTCCTCTCCTGTGTCTGGGACTTTGATAAGACCCTTTGTCCCGGGTACATGCAGACCCCGCTCTTCCGCGCCTTCGGCGTCGATGAAGAGCAATTCTGGAAGGAAACCAACCAGTTGCCGGCCTTGTATGCCCGCAAAGGCATCCGCACTTCGAAGGACTCCGTCTACCTCAACCACCTGCTCAGCTACGTGAAGTCGGGCGCCATGAAAGGCCTCACGAACCGCCAGCTCCGCGCGCTCGGCGGCGAGATCGAGCTCTGTCCGGGCCTCCCCGAATTTTTCCCGGCGCTCAAGGAGTTCGTCCGTGAATTGGGTCGCAAGCATAACGTCGAGGTCACCTTGGAGCATTACGTCATCAGCACCGGCCTCGCGGAGATGATCCGCGGCACCGCGCTCGCCCCGCATTGCGACGGCATCTACGGCTGCGAATTCCTGGAGCATCCGCTGCCGCCGCACTTCAACAAGCAAGACGAGCTTGCGCTCGAGCTGCCGACGGAAATCACGCAAGTCGCCGCGATGGTCGACAACACCATCAAGACCCGCTTCCTGTTCGAGATCAACAAGGGCTCGAACAAGAACCCGGAGATCGACGTCAACGCCGTCGTCCAGGCCGAAGACCGGCGCGTGCCCTTCGAGAACATGATCTACGTCGCCGACGGCCCCAGCGACGTCCCGGTCTTCTCGTTGCTGCGGAAGAACGGCGGCAAGGCCTTCGCCGTCTACGTGCCGACGAACGAAGCGGAATTCGCGCAGAACGACGCGCTCCTGCAGGCGGGTCGCGTGCATGGCTACGGCCCGTGCGACTACGGTCACGCCGCCTTCACCCCGAAGTGGATCCGCCACGCCTTGACCGGCATGGTCGAGCGCTTGGCCCAGGAACGCACCCGCGCCCTCGCGGCCCGCGTGACCCGTCCCCCGCGCCACATCCACGCCGATCCCTCGGCGCCCCGGACCGACGTGACGTCGCAGGGCAACCTCTTCAGCGAATAACTTTTCATGCCCGCCCCTGCCCGTAAGCGCACCACCACGCTGGCCACGCCCGCCAGCGAAAGCCGCCCCATCCTCGCCGTCATCCTCGGCCTGCTCGCGACCTTCTTCGCGATCGCCTTGGTCTTCCATTCCTCGACCGACGTGAACCTGGTGCCCGCCTGGCTCGAGACGACCTTCAGCCTGCCCGCGCAGTCGGACGCGACCCCCACCTCCAACCCCTGCGGCGCGTTTGGGGCGACGCTGGCGGTGAGCCTGTTCTGCCTCTTCGGGTACGGCGCCTTCTTCGTTCCGGCCTTCCTCTTCGCCGCGGCCTGGTTCGCGCTGAACAACCGGGCGCATACCCTGTGGCCGACGAAGGTCGCCTTGATGTCCGCCTGCGTGCTCTTCGGGGCGCCGATGTTGACGCTGTGGCTCGGGGCCGATGCCTCAGGTACCTTCGATCCCAAAGGCCCGGGCGGCGTGCTCGGCGGCTTCATCTACCTCAAGCTCTGCGAGCCGATCCTCGGCGAGTACGGCACCTGGATCCTCGTGTTTCCCTACGGCTTCTGCCTCCTGGGCGCCTTGGCGGACGACCCCAAGGCCACCCTGAACGCTTGGATCTCCGAGATGCGTGATGGCGTGGGGGCTTGGAATGCCGAGCGTAAGGCCGCCGCGGCCCGCGCCGCCGTGGAGCTCCAGCGCAAGCAGCAACAGGCGGCCGAGTTGCGCCGCAAGCAGCACGAGATCGCGGGCGCCGAAGTCACCGCGATGCCGTCCGCGGCCGCCAAGCCGATGGTGAAGCTCGAAGACCTGCCCATCGACGACGATGCCGACATCGAGCCGGCACCGCGTGAGGAGGTCGCCGCCAAGGGTCCCGAAACCGTGAAGCCCGAGAACGTCACGATCACTCCGCTGAAGGAGGAGAAACCTGCGGACGAAGCAGCCGACGAGGAGATCGACGATGAAGATGTCGAGGCGCCTAAGGCCGCGACGACCAAGCCACGCACCCCCGTCAAGCCCATCGAACCCGCGGGCTCGGGCAAGGTCCTCATCGTGAAGCCCGAGGAGATCGAGCGCGCGAAGGCCTCCCAGCAGCTCAAGAAGCGCGGCGAATACCTGTTCCCCTCCATCAATCTCCTGAACGAGCCCAAGGCGGGCGCGAGCGGACCCGCGGAGGATTTCCGCAAGCGCGCCCAGGACCTCATCGAGACGCTCAAGCAGTTCAAGGTCGAGTGCGTGCCGGTCGACCCCACCAACGGCGTCGACGTCGGCATCCAGCAAGGCCCCTCGATCACGCGTTATGAGATCAAGCCCGCGCCCGGCGTGCGCGTGGAGAAGATCGCGAACCTTTCGAACAATATCGCGATGAACCTCGAAGCCGAGGCCGTGCGTATCCTCGCCCCCGTTCCGGGCAAGGGCACCGTCGGCATCGAGATCCCGAACCGCAACCGCAAGGACGTCCTCCTCCGCGAGATCATCGAGTCCAAGGCCTGGGCGGAGACCGCCATGGAGCTCCCCGTCGTGCTCGGCGTGGACAGCGTCACGAACAAGCCCGTCATCCAGGACCTCGCCAAGATGCCGCATGCGCTGATCGCCGGCGCCACGGGCCAAGGCAAGTCCGTCTGCATCAACGCGATCATCGTCTCGCTGCTCTATCGCTGCACCCCGCAGGACCTGCGTTTCATCATGGTCGACCCCAAGGTCGTCGAGCTGCAGATCTTCAATCAGCTCCCGCACCTCCTGATCCCGGTCGAGACGGACCCCAAGCGCGTGCCTTCGGCCCTCAAGTGGCTCATCGCCGAGATGCAGCGCCGCTACAAGGTCTTCGCCAAGTGCGGCGTGAAGAACATCACCGGGTTCAACGCCAAGCTCGCCAAGGAAGCCGGCTTGCCGAAGCAGGAGGAACTCATCCTCAGCCCGGAAGAGCAGGCCGCCGCGCGCGAGGCCGCCGAGGCCGTCATCGACGACGGCGTCCGCATCCCGACCGAGAAGCTCCCCTACATCGTCTGCATCATCGATGAAATGGCCGACTTGATGATGGTCGCGGCGCAGGACATCGAGACCTCGGTGGCGCGCATCGCCCAGCTCGCCCGCGCCGCCGGCATCCACCTCGTCCTGGCGACGCAGCGTCCGTCGACGGACGTCATCACCGGCCTGATCAAGGCCAACCTCCCGACGCGCATCGGTTTCAAGGTCTCCTCGCAGATCGACTCGCGCACCATCTTGGACCGCGGCGGCGCCGAGACCCTGGTGGGGCGTGGCGACATGCTCTTCGTTCCGCCCGGCAGCGCCACGCTGAACCGCGTGCAGGGCGCCTTCGTCGGCGAGCAGGAAGTCGCCGCCATCGTGGAGTACCTTTGCGAGAAGAACGGCAAGCCGGAGTTCGCCCAAGACGTCGTCGAAGCCATCCAGGAAGCCGCCGAGGGCGGCGAAGGCGGCGGCGAAGGCGGCGAGGATGGCGAAGACCCGCTGGTCGCGCAGAGCTGGGCCATCATCAAGGAAAGCCGCCGCGCCTCGGTCTCGATGCTGCAGCGTCGCCTCAAACTCGGCTATAACCGGGCGGCCCGCATCATGGACATCCTGCACGACAAGGGCTACGTCGGACCCGAGAATGGCTCGAGTCCGCGCGAGATCCTGGTCGACTAAGCCTGCGCCGTGATGAGTGCCCCCCGCCTCCTGCTCGGCCTGCTCACGGTTGGGTTGGCCGCTTGTGCGAGCGTGCCCGCGCCGACCTCCGCCAAGATCCGTTTTCCGTTGGACGGCATCCGGACGGATGGCTTGAGCGGCCCGGCGGGTGGGCTGGTGTCGATCGATTACGAGTTCTGCGTGCCCGCGGATCCGCGCGTCTTGGAAGAGGTCAAGCGCCTCGACCCCAGCGTGAAGGTTTCCTTGGTCGCGCGTGGCCGCATCGGTCGTCGGGATGGGCAGGCCTTGTGCCTCGGCAACACGCAGCAGAAAGATTGGCGCCTGGTCTTGGAGCGGTTGGCGGCCCGCCCGGACATCGTGGAAATTCGCCGTTGTTATTTCGAGTAGGCACAAAAAACCCGGGCTCCAAGCGGAGACCGGGTTTGTTGGGTGAATGCGGCGAACGAATTACTTCGCGGCGGGAGCGGCCGGAGCTTCTTCGCCCTTCTTCTTTTTCTTCTTCTTTTCGGTTTCCGCCGGGGCGGTGGCCGGAGCGGTTACTGGAGGTGTGGCCTTGGTCGGGTCGACCGAAGGAGCCGGTGCGGTCGGAGCCGTGACGGGAGCGGCCGGAGCTTCTTCGCCCTTCTTCTTTTTCTTCTTCTTTTCGGTTTCCGCCGGGGCGGTGACCGGAGCGGTTACCGGCGGCGTGACCTTGGTCGGGTCGATCGAGGGAGCCGGCGCCGCCGGATCGACGGCCGGGACGGGCCCGGTTGCGGGGGCGTCGGCCGCGAAGGCCAAGCCAGTGACGAGGAGGAGGGCAAGCAGGGAGGAACGCATAGGAGTGTTCTCATAAAACACCGTGCGGGCCCATTGGTTGCAGGGCAGCGCCCCTAAAAAACAAAAACCCCGGCGGGCCGGGGGTTGGGGGCAGGCACGCGGGCGGCTTACTGCTTTTGCGGTGCGCCTTCGACCTTCACGCCGAAGACCTTGCCGTCCTTCGGGGCGGCTTCCGGCGCGGCGGGCTTCTTCTTTTTCTCGACGACCGACTCGGCTTCGGGGGCGGCTTCTTCGGGGGCCGGCTTCTTCTTGGCCTTGCTGACTTCCTTGGCCGCGGCGGCGGTGCCGGCGACGCCGGCTTCGACGAGCTTGCCGGTGGCGGGAGAGGGGGCGGGCGCATCGCCACCGATGCCTTGGAGGCGCTTGATTTCCTCCATGGCCGCCTTGGCGGCTTCGTTGGCGATCTGCGTGGCGGCATCGACGGAGTTGCCGACGATCGACGCCGGGCTTCCGGCATCAGGCGCGGTGGGAGCCTCTTCGCCCTTCTTCGGCTTCGACTTGTTTTCGGCGGCATCCTTCGCGGGGGCCGCCTCGGTTTGGGTGGACGGCTTGGACGGCTTGGATTTCACGCTCGGCTTGGAAGCCGTATTCTTCGTCGTCGGCGCGTTGCCGCCGTTGTTGGCGGGCTGCGTGTTGGTCGCGGCGGCGAGCAGGGCGAGGACGAGGAGGTTCATGATACAGATACAACACCACGCCTGGCGGGAGGTTTCAACCCTTGTCGGGGCGGAAGACGAAGAAGACCGCGCCGAGGATGCAGAAAAACGCCCATAAATAGTCCCATTTCCACTTTTCGCCCAGGAAAAGGACCAGAAAAGGCACAAAGACCAGCAGCGTAATGCATTCTTGGATAACCTTCAATTGCGCCACCGAGAGTCCCCCGGTGTGGCCGAGGCGGTTGGCGGGCACCATGATGAGGTACTCCAGGAGCGCGATGCCCCAGCTCACCAAGGCGGCGACCCACCAAGCGCTGGCCTGCATGGTGCGCAGGTGGCCGTACCAGGCGAAGGTCATGAACAGGTTCGAGAGCGTGAGCAACGCGACGGTCTGCAGCAACGTGCGAGGGGCGATGGTATCCATGCCGCCAGCAAAGCCGTGGGCTCGCTCCGAGGCAATCCGTCGCTAGCGAGCCCCGCCGTCGAGGGTGAACGTCCGGAGGACGATTTCGCGGCGATTGCGCGTGTAGCTGACGCGCAGCACCGGCACGCCGTCTTCGGTGTCGAGCAAGGCCGACGGGTAGGAGACTTCCCCTTTGGCGACCGCATCGACGCGGACCAAGGTTGTCCAAGCCGGTTCGTCCGCCGCGAGCAAGACGGCGTCGAGGTGCAGACGATTCCGGCCGGGATTGAGGACGAGCATCGCTTGACCAGAGGGCAGCCGCAAGGCCTCGAGCCCCGAATTGGGATTCGCTTGGCGTGGGTGCGCGGGGCGAAGCGGAGACCACGACCGCCCGTCGTCGGTCGATTCGGTCCGGGCCACGACCCCTTCCCGCGTCCGGGCATAGGCGACGAGTCGGCCGGCTCCGTCGTCGAGCAAGGCCGGCTGGATCGCGTTCAGCGGCGGGGTGTCGTCGGCGGGTGTGTGGCGACTCCAGGCCGCGGCGATCGACCAGTCTCCCGGTTGGGTGCAGCGTTCGAAGTGGACGCGCCACGGCTTCGTGCCGGTCGCCGCTTCGGTGCTGCTGCCGAAGAGCACCGAGCCATCGGGGCGGGCGAGGCCATGGCAACGGATGGGGCCGAGGTAGCCCTTGGGGAGCCGTTGCGCGGCCGACCAGCGCAGGCCGCCATCCGCCGATTGCCGGAACCAACCTTCCCAGTCGGGGATGCGTTTCGCCGCTTTGTAGAAGATCGTCAGGGAGCCATCGGCGCCCACGAAGAG
>Ga0255113_1000026_pt1 | contig 40113 bp, 37 predicted proteins | sample Law_Yuk_RepC_8h_FD_188473 | JGI IMG/M metagenome (GOLD analysis project Ga0255113, IMG submission 188473) | Freshwater microbial communities from St. Lawrence River, New York, United States - Law_Yuk_RepC_8h | ecosystem: Environmental > Aquatic > Freshwater > River | place: USA: New York... | reverse complement strand
GCCGGGAGCCGTTGTGTTGGTTTGGGAAGATGGTGCCGTGCAGCATTGGGGTGGATATCGACTATCGATACGGAAAGTCGTGAATGAAGGCGGACAGGATATTTCCTCCATGATTTCTGGTCTTCGTGGCGATTCAGAAACGTATTATTTTCATCTGGATGTTGCGAAGAAGAGTTGGGTATTGCGGGGCTGGGTGAATGGCGATGAAATGACCGCTTTTGGTGGTACCCAGAAAAAATTGAGCGATTGGTTTGTGGACGAGAAAATTGAGTCGTTTGTGAAGCCTTTTGTACCCCTGATAGTAGGGGCGGAGGGAGTTTTGTGTGCGGTGGGTGTCCGTAGGTCGGCCTTGCATCCGTTGCCTGAAGATGCGCACAGTTTTTGGGCGTTGTCTTGGGAGGTTTTGTAGACCAGTGAAAAATCGTCACAATCTAGGTTCAATCTTATACCTTTGTTTTTGAATGAAAGCGATCATCCCTTTGGCGGGTATAGGCAGTCGCCTCAAGCCTCACACGCGCACACAGCCGAAATCATTGATTCCTTTGGCGGGTAAGCCCATTTTGGGACATATTATGGATCGTTTGGTGGAGGCCGGTGTCAATGATTTTGTGTTTGTCATTGGCTATTTGGGCGATCGTATCGAACAGTATATCACAGAGAATTACGGACAGTATAAAAGCACGTTTGTGATTCAGACTTTGGGCAGAGGCATTGGCCATGCGGTATGGTTGGCCCGAGAGTCGTTCGCGGAGGGCGAAAGGATGCTTATCGTATTGGGCGATACCATTTTTGAAGCTGATTTGGCTACGGTATTGGCGGAGGGCGGAAACGCGTTGGGGGTAAAAAAGGTAGAGGATCCTAGGCAGTTTGGTGTGGCGGAATTGGATGAGGCTGGATTGATTGCACGATTGAGTGAGAAACCGGTGATTCCCAAATCAAATTTGGCGTTGGTGGGGCTCTATGCAATTGAGGATACGCGGGCATTGTTTGCGTGTTTGGAGTACAATATTCAGAACGAGATACGCACGCAGAACGAGTATCATTTAACGGATGCATTGCAGTGCATGATTGCCCAGGGCGTGGCGTTTCGCACGTTTGCCGTTGATTCATGGTTTGATTGTGGGAAGAAGGACATCATTTTGCAGACAAACCGGAATTTGTTGCGTCAGGTAGATCAGCAGCAGTTTGCGGGGTTTCACAAGGGGAATATTATCATATCGCCAGTGCATATTGCGGTGAGCGCGAAGGTGGAGAATAGCATTATCGGTCCTGATGTGAGTATTGGCGAGGGAGCGGTGATATCGCGAAGTGTGGTAAAGAACAGCATCATTGGACAGGGGGCGGAGTTAACGAATGCCATTTTGGAGGATTCGTTGGTGGGGAGTGATTCGGTGTTGATGGGTGCGGCTTCAAGCTTAAATATTGGGGATAGTGCGGAGATCAATCTGAGAAATTCTTGAGGGTGAGGTTGCTGATATCAGATATTGTTGAGGTTGTTGGCGCTGAGGTGCGGGGCGGGGACGCGGCGGTTTTTGCGGCGGGTGTGGGTTCCACAGAAATCACTTCGATGGTTTTTGATGCGCGGAAGTTGTGGGGGTTGGATCGATCATCGGCGATGTTTTTGGCATTGGCTGGTCGGCGCGATGGGCACGAATTTGTGATGCAGGCGTATGGCGCGGGCGTGAGGTATTTTTTGGTATCGCGGGTGGAAGCGGGCTGGTTGGGGTTGATGCCGGGTGCGGTGTTTTTGGTGGTGGGCGATGTGTTGGCGGCTTTGCAGTTGTTGGCGGCTTGGCATCGAAAGCAATTAACTGGTGTGGTGATGGGGATTACGGGGAGCAATGGCAAAACGATAGTAAAAGAGTGGTTGTGGGAATTGTTGCAGGGCGATTTTTCGCTGGGCAAGAGTCCGAGAAGTTATAACAGCGGGTTGGGTGTGGCGTTGAGTTTGTTGAATGTATCGCCGGGTACAGATGTGGGGTTGTTGGAGGCGGGGGTATCGGCCCGTGGCGATATGGCGAAGTTGCAGCAGATGTTGCGGCCGAACATGGTGGTGTTGACGCATTTGGGCGAGGCGCATGCGGAGGGTTTTGGGTCGATGGCGGAGAAGGCGGCGGAGAAGGTGCAGTTGGCGGTGGGGGCGGATGTGGTGGTGTATCCGTATGATCAGACATTGTTGCGTTCTGCGTTGGGTGCTTTGCGTGCTCAGCAGCCGATGATGAAGACGATATCGTGGGGTTGGCAGGAGGGTGCGAATTTTCGATTGGTGAAGGTGGAGGCTTCGGGAGTGACTGGTATGCAATCGATTGCGTTTGTACATCGGGGGACCGAGCATCGCTTTGAAATCCCTTTTATGGACCAGGCATCGGTGAGCAATGCGATGTCGTGCTTGTGCGCATTGGTGGCATTGGAGCGATGGGATGAAGCGCATTTGGCGAAGTTTCGGTCGTTGCCGCGGTTGGAAAACCGGTTGCAGTTTATGGCGGGCAGGTTTGGGAATTATGTGCTGAACGACAGTTATTCTGCGGATTTGGAGAGTTTGGGGGTGGCGTTGGATATGTTGAAGCGACAATCGCCCAATTTGCCTTTGGTGGTTATTTTGGGTCGGTTTGAGCAAACGGGGATGGATTCGGTGGCTTTGCGGGCGCGGTTGTTGGAGGTGGTGAGTGGATTTGGGGTTGACGAGGTGATTTGGGTGGGCAGGGAATACGCGGGGATGGCGGGGATGGTGTTTGAAGACACGGAGGCGTTGTTGGGATCGGGGTGGTTGGCTGCTGTGAGTGGCAGGGCGATATTGGTGAAAGGTTCGCGGAGCAGTGGGATGGAGCGGGTGGTATCGCGGTTACAGGCGCGGTTGTTACAGACGCGGTTGGAGATACATTTGGGTGCGTTGAAGCACAATTTTTTGCATTTCAAGCGGTTGGCGGGCGAGGGGAAGAAGGTGATGTGTATGGTGAAGGCGTTTGGGTATGGCAGCGGAAGTTTTGAGTCGGCCAGCGCCTTGCAGGCGCTGGCTGTGGACTATTTGGGTGTGGCGTACGTGGATGAGGGGATAGCTTTGAGGAATGCGGGGATCACGGTGCCGATCATGGTGATGAATGTGGATGCGGGGGCGGCTTGGCAGTTGCAGGAGTATGGGTTGGAGCCGGTGGTGTTTAGTTTGGAATCGTTGCGGGGGTTGATGGCATCGGGGGTATCGGGGTTGAAATTGCATGTGGAGGTGGATACCGGGATGCATCGCTTGGGGTTTGCGGCATCGGAAATGGTTGCGGTGGCGGAGATGTTGCGTGGGGTGGAGTCAAAAACATCGATTGAATCGTCGTTTGTGGTGGCATCGGTGTTCAGTCATTTGGCGGCGAGCGAAGATGGTGGGTCCGATGATTTCACGTTGAAGCAGATGGCGGTGTTTGCGGGGGCGGCTGCGGTGTTGGAGGAGGGCCTGGGTTATAAGGTTTTGAAGCACATCGAGAACACGGGGGGCATTTTGCGTTTCGGCGATGCGCGTTTTGATATGGTTCGATTGGGGATTGGGTTGTACGGGGTGGATCCGCGAGGTGTGTTGGGTGTGGGGTTGATGCCGGTTACGCGGTGGGTGAGCACCATTTCACAGGTGCAGATGGTGAAGGCTGGCGAGGGCGTGGGTTACGGCATGCATGGGGTGAGTGGAGAAGACCGGGAGATTGCGGTGATTGCGGCGGGGTATGCGGATGGGCTGTGGCGTTTAGACGGGCGGTCGCGCTCGGGGGTGTGGGTGAAGGGTGTGGAGGCGCCGTTTGTGGGTAACATTTGCATGGACATGGCCATGGTGGATGTAACGGGGTTGGGGTGTGTTGCTGGCGACGAGGTGGAGTTGTTTGGGGAGCATTTGCGGGTGGAGACGGTGGCGGATCGCCGGGGCACCATTCCGTATGAGGTCCTCACGTCGGTGAGCCAGCGCGTAGCGCGGGTTTATTTGGAGGAGTGATTATTTAGTTGCAGAAATTGGTCTGCGGTGAGGGCCGGAATGGGGGACAGTTTAAAGTCTTTGATATTTCTGGTTATTAAATAATCTATCTTACCGTTTAAGGCGGTGAAGACTTGCACAGCATCTTCAAAATCTTGGTAGTTAGATGACAGCGCGTGTTGAATTTCTTTTTCTGTGACTGGGAGTATTTGCATGTGCTCGTTGAGTTTGATCAGGTTTGCACGCAATACTTTTTCTGGCAACAATTTTTTCATGACGTAATGGGTGGTGGCAAAGCTGTGTGAACTGGTAAATAGCTCGATAGATTTGTTACGTGCTTGCCTGAATATATCGGTGGCATGGAAAGAGAACGGCTGTCGATCATTTAAAAAATCGATGATGATGTTGGTGTCTAAAAGTACTCGAATCATAAGAGCTATTTAGCCGTGTTTTTCCATGATGGCTTGGTATCGTAGATCATCGATGTCGACGTTGTTGGGTATTTTGATGCAGCCTCGAAGAGCGAGTAGACCGTCTAAATCGTCTTCGTTTTCTTGTGTGATTTGAGAGTCGCGATTCAGGGAAATCAGGTATTCTTCCACCATTTTGGAGAGGGATCGGCCACTCGCTTTGGCCACAATTTTGGCTTGGTCGATAACTGATTTTTCAACGGTAAGGGTGAGTTTTGTAATCATTGCACGTGTTTTTTTTACAAAAATACGTGTATCGTTCTGCTTGAGCAAGTGAATTTCTTGGATCATGGATTGTGGTGTATTAACTATGCCACAAAATAAAATGCCAAGGGCTTTCAGTCCTTGGCATTTTATGCAAATTGAAGAGAAGCTATGGGTTAAGTTTAGTGAATTTTACAAAACATAATATCATTAAAGCACTTTCGAAGAGAAGGCATTTTTGAGGCCGGTGTGCTGGGTGATATCGACCTTGATCGAGCCTACATAAATCTGGCCTTCGATGCGCACGGGGATGTGGTTGGCATCATCGGTAACCCAAACGGTGAGGGCATCGGCGTGTTTGAAAACGCGGTCTACCACCAACTTGGGCTTGATTTTGATGCAGCGAATTTTGCCGAGGTCGGTTTTGATCACTTCTTTCCCTTTATAGGTAATGGGCAAGCTGTATACTTTGTTGTCGATGTACACATCCACGGGAAACTGTTTGCCTATGGTGGCGTTGGTGTAATCGAGGTTTCTGAGGTAGTAAATGGCCGAGGCGATGTCTTGGGTGTATTGTGGGATGGTGAGTTCGCCTTGTTTGTTGCGCAGTTTGCGGTTGTCGTGATCGTAAATCGCCACGTCTTGGTGGAAGTAATTGTTTTCTCTCACGGTTTTCGCGTAGCGCAGGGGTGCTTGGGATTCTTGATCCACCCAGCTTTCAAATTTGTCGCGCACTTTATAGGCCCAATCAAAACTTTTCACGGTTTCACCTTCGACGCGGAGATTGTAAGTGGTTTTGCCATTGATATTTGAAGTGGTGGGGCTCACGTTCATGCTCACCACGCCGGCATTGATCGCACCGTAATGGATGCGGTATTTGAGGGTTTCACCGGGTTGATAGGCAAGGTTGTTGATTGTTCTACCGAGCACAACGCTGGGAGATTGTTTAAAAGCGGGCAGCGCAATGACCAGTAAAAGGGCGATGGTGGCGAGGATGGCTTGTGGCTTTTTCATGTTTTATTGTATTAACAGGGTGATAAACACCATTTATTTGCGAATCCCCCAAAACTGTGCCAACCTTTTGCGATTTTTGTAACGGAATGACAAAGAGGCTCACAGAATTTTCTAAATCAAGTGGTTGTGGATGCAAGATCCAGCCGGCGGTACTGCAGCAGATGTTACACGGGATGACATTGCAAGCGGGGGCCACGCCTGGGTTGGTGCATGGGAATGCTGGGGGCGATGATTGCTCGGTGTTTGATTTGGGTGGCGGACAGTTACTGTTACAGACGGTGGATTTTTTTACGCCGCTGCTCGATGATCCTTTCGATTTCGGCAGGGCTGCTGCTGCCAATGCGTTGAGTGATATTTGGGCGATGGGTGGCAGGCCGGTGATGGCGAATGCGGTCATGGGTTGGCCGGTGGATGTGTTGGGTGTTGAGGCGGCAAGGCAGGTGATGTCTGGGGCGATGCAGGTTTGTACTGAGGCGGGTGTGGCGTTGGCGGGCGGACATACAATTGAGTTGCAGGAGCCCATTTTTGGGTTGAGTGTAACGGGGTTGGTGCAGCGCGAACAGTTGAAAACGAATGCGGGCGCACAGGTGGGGGATCGGTTGATCTTAACGAAATCGTTGGGTGTGGGTATGTTGTCGGCCGCGCTAAAGCGTGGCTTGGGGGGCGCGGGTGATGTGGCAGCGCTCACGGATAGTCTCACGCAGACCAATGCGGTTGGTTCGGTGTTGGGAGGCATAGCGGGGGTTCACGCGATGACGGATGTTACAGGTTTTGGCCTTTGTGGACATTTGTTGGAATTGTGCAGGGCGAGTGGGGTGGCGGCACAAATTGTGGGTGCTGGCTTATCGAAAATTGCGGAGGCGGAGGTATGGGCGGGATCGTACGTACTGCCTGACAACGCGATGCGGAATTGGAATGCGTTTGAGGGGGAGGTAGCGATGGGCGATGCGGGTGCTTTTGCTTGGCTGGTAGATCCTCAGACCAGCGGAGGGTTGTTGATCTCTGTGGGTGAGTTGGCCCTATCGGAAGTAGAAGCCGCGCTGCGCGCGGCTTCGGTACATTATACGATCATCGGCGAAATGGTTGAACCCACCTCGCTCCCTGATGGGAAGTTATTGTCCGTGATTTAATTTGTTATCGGCCAAGGAGCCGAAAAAATTAGGCTCTGTAGAGTACAGATTTGGTGGCGTCGATGATCTTCTTCACGCTGGGCAAGAACGCTTCCACGAAGGTGGGGGCGTAGGGCAGCGGTGTATCTTGGGTGGTGATGCGGTGAATGGGTGCATCGAGGAAATCGAAGGCCCTGCGTTGAACGATGTGGCTAATTTCTGAGCTGATGCTCGCCAATGGCCACGCCTCTTCCACAATTACCAAACGATTGGTTTTCTTCACGCTTTCGATGATGGTGTCGTAATCGATCGGACGAACGGTACGCAAATCGATCAGTTCCACACTGATACCATCTTTGGCCAATTCAGCAACGGCATCGTGGCAGCGAAGCATCATTTTTCCGAAGCTCACGATGGTGACATCGGTGCCGGGGGTAACCACATCGGCTTTGCCAATGGGGATCAAATATTCTTCGGAAGGAACCATGCCTTTGAAGCCGTACATCTGCTCACTTTCCATGAAAACCACGGGGTTGTTGTCGCGGATGGCGCTTTTCAATAAGCCTTTGGCATCGGCGGGGTTGCTAGGAACCACCACTTTGAGGCCTGGTGTATTGGCGTACCAGTTCTCAAACGCTTGAGAGTGTTGTTGAGCCAACTGACCGGCGCTACCTGTTGGACCGCGGAAGACGATGGGACAGGTATACTGACCGTTGCTCATTGAGTTGATCTTGGCGGCGGAGTTGATCACTTGGTCGATGGCTACCAGAGAAAAGTTGAAGGTCATGAATTCGCAAATTGGACGTAAACCATTCATGGCTGCACCCACGGCGATACCGGCAAAACCCAATTCTGCGATGGGGGTATCGATGACTCTTTTTTCACCAAATTCCGCCAACATGCCTTGGCTTACTTTGTATGCACCATTGTATTCTGCCACTTCTTCACCCAACAAAAACACACGCTCATCTAGGCGCATTTCTTCTTGCATGGCTTCGCGCAAGGCTTCTCTGAAGGCAATTTCTCTCATGATTTTCTGATAAAATGACTGCAAAATTAAGGGTTTTGGTCGGAAAGTGCATTTCATCTTTCTCATCAAATTTGGAATTTAAATGGTATTCCATACTTTCGTTTCTCTAAACACAGCAGAAATGAAAAATTTGATGACTCACAAATTGGGATTGGCATTCACAGGAATGGCACTCCTTCTTGCCTCATGTGGTTCGAATGCCACGATTACAAAAAGATATCACAACCGAGGATTTAATATTGCATGGGGTGGTGGTTCATCTGCAGATGGCAAAAACGAAAGACCCGCAACAAAGCGAGTAAAACTACAATCTTCGGCAACTTTCAGCGAGAAAATCACCGCGGAATCCGCTCAAGAAAATAGCAAACCCATCGATTTCGTGGCAAGTTCGGCGAATGTCAGTGTCATTAAAGGAGTTGCACCACAAAAAATGGAACCGTCGAAGATGGGCTCAAGTGTTTTGAAAACAACGGTTGCCAACGCCAAATTACCATCGATCATCAAACCGAAATTGTCTAAACAAGTAGCGGTTAAAAACAGCCCATCAAAAGGTGATCCACGCGACGGTAAGGGTTGGGGCTTGTCATTGGTCTTGTGTTTTGTATTGGGAGTGCTTGGAATTCACAGGTTCTATTTGGGATACACTTCTATAGGTTTGATTCAATGTGTCATTGGTGTTGTAGGGTTATTATTTGCTGAATGGATAATAGGACTATTGTCAATTTGGATATTGATTGACTTTGTGAGAATTTTGACATACAAGCTAGAGCCCAAAAACAGCTATTACAGGGATGGCGAATTATTTGATCGTTAAAGCTACTTGGTCGACGGTTTGTACATCAACGGGTTGTTTGCGCAGTTAGTTTAACCGTCGGCTCAGCACGCCATCGATCAGTGCGAATAGTGGTCTGGGTCCCAATGTACGCCAAGCCACTTCATCAAGTTCTCCCCCGAAATTGAGGTAATAATCGATGCGTTCGCGGCGGAATTCGTCGACTACGTGGCTGCGGAAGTTGAGCATCGCGATCCAGCCGTCTTCTACATCCTGAAACCACTCTTCGTAGTAGGAATCGTCTGATGCGTGGAAATTGAGCACATTTTCGCCGATCAAAATGAATTTGTTGATGCCCTCCTGTGTCAAAATCTCCAACACCTCGCGCTTGAGTTGCATGATGTCGTTATAGAGCGCATCGTTCCATTCCCCCATCATTTCAATGATGGCAAATCCTTCTTGGTAGTCGGCAAACAGGATTTTGATGTACAGGGTATTCGACCCAAAATGGTCCCACTGTGGGTGGATATAATAGTTGTAAACAGTTTTATCGAAATAGAATTCGTTGTATTCCCGATTGAAAAAGGGTGATCGCTCGTCGGCAGCAGCGGAGTACAAGTTGATCCAGGCGAAATGCGGTTCGAGGTCGTGCACGGTGCAAAGATAGCGAGGTCTGTTTGTTTAATTCTTACCTTCGCGATGCGATGCGTGCTGCTTTTGTAAAAAATTTGTTGTGGTTACAGCTGTTGAATTGGCTGGTGAAACCACTTTGGATTTTATGGATTGAGCGCGAGATTCAGCTTCGGATGGGCGATTCGTGGTACGGTGTTTACACGTTGCATTTCAATTTGGTACTCTTATTCGCGGTGCTATTGGATGCCGGGTTAAACAGTTATGTATCGCGGGAAATTGCAGCTCACGGACGGTTGGCCCACCCCAAAAGAATGTTTTTATTGCGGTTGGGATTGGGGATGGTGTATGTGGTTTTGGTCCTCGCGGTGGCTCAGGTGCAAACGGGGATTCAAGGAGAATTTTTGTTGTACGCATTGTTGAACCAAGTATTGGCCTCAGTGGTTTTGATGCTGCGATCTGTGTTGCAGGGCAAGCAACGGTTTGTGTCGGACAGTTGGCTGAGTGTGGTAGACCGGGTGGTGGCATTGGCGATATGTTCTTGGATGTTGCGGGTATACACACCGGCGATGTTTGCCAGTGAGGGCGGGGTATTGATGTTTCAGTTGGCCCAATTTTTCGGCTATGCGATGGCGCTGCTATTGGGACTGGTGCTGGTGTTTTGGGGAGGTAAGTCGGCCCGTGAAACAGAAATCGCGCAGAATGATAGCACCCAAAAATCGCTCGGTGATTGGGGTAAGGAAGTGGTTTGGTTTGGGGTGATGGCTTTGGCGATGAGTTTGTTTACGCGGATCGATGTGCAGATGATACAGCGATATGCGGGTGCGGCGCTGTCTGATTTGCCAGGGGTGGATGGGTTGAAGTGGGCTGCGCAGGCGGGATATCGCGAGATTGGTGTGTATGCCAAAGGGTATCGCTTATTGGATGCAGCCTTAATTTTTAGCACCTTGTTGAGCACCCAACTACTGCCATTGTTGAGCAAGCGATTATCGGCAGGAGAAGACAATCATCCCATTATGGGACTAGGTTTTCGATTGGTTTTCATGGTATCAGTGGGCGTTGCAAGTGCAGCATGGTTTTACGGCGATTTTTTGATGAATTGGCTGTATCATGGACAGCTGCAGTTAGGCGCTGTGACTGAGTCGGGTGGTGTGGAGGTCCTGCGGTCTATGGTGTATTCCCCGGAAATTTTGAATGTATCGATGATTTTCAAGGTGTTGATGCTCGCTTTTATTCCGATGTCGTTGGTACACGTTTTCGGTACTTACGTGACGGCGGCGGGTCAGATGCGCTGGTTGGCCCAACTCGCAATGGTTTGTGTAATCATCAATGTGGCGTTCAACTATATTGAGATTCCGAAGGCAGGCGCATTGGCCGCCGCCGTGGGTTGCCTGCTTACCCAGTGGGTCTTTGCCTTCTCTTGCATTTTGAAAACCCATCGTTTAGGAGGTTATATTTGGCAATGGAAGCAGGCAGATGGGGTGTTTTTGACAATCCTCGGGGGTATATTTTGCTTCGGATTGGTTAAATTGGGGATTCAACTTGAAGGATTTTTGGGACTAATGATTGCTGGTGTCGCCTATGTAATTGCTGTCGGCTTTTATCTCTTCCATGATGAGTTCAAAGCGCGATTTATCGAGAAAAAATCTTCTGTCTAATCTTCCAACAAGGTTCACGAGATTGAATGGTATTCCATTATGGCTCGAGAAGTTTCACAATTCAATGAATCTTTAAGCGTACAAAGGGAATCCCTTCATTAAATCCATGACCCGGATTTTGACTTCTCCCAAAACTGCATCATTGGCGTAGTGTGTGAGCGCAGTATCAATCAATTCAGCGATTAATGGCATTTGGTCTGCTTTGAGTCCGCGCGAGGTAATAGCCGGAGTGCCAAGACGGATACCTGAGGTAACAAATGGGCTCCTGGTCTCAAATGGCACGGCGTTTTTGTTGATGGTGATGTGACACTTTACCAAGGTATCCTCGGCCATTTTGCCTGTAAGTATATCGCTCTTAGACCGCAGATCAATGAGCATCATGTGATTCTCTGTACCGCCGGAAATAACTGAATAACCTCTTTCTACCATGGCTTTGGCGAGGGCTTGGGCATTGCTCATGACATGTTTGCAATATTCAGCGAACTCATCAGTGAGTGCTTCTCCAAATGCAACGGCTTTGGCGGCGATGACGTGTTCTAATGGACCGCCTTGGGTACCCGGGAAGACGGCACCATCGAGAATAGCACTCATCATTTTAATATCCCCTTTGGGTGTAGTTAAACCCCAAGGATTGGGGAAGTCTGTACCCATCATAATTACGCCACCACGGGGTCCGCGAAGGGTTTTGTGGGTGGTTGAAGTAACGATATGACAGTGGGGAATGGGGTTATTGAGAAAGCCCTTGGCGATGAGGCCAGAAGGGTGAGAAATATCGGCCAATAACAAAGCACCAACCTCATCAGCAATGCGGCGGAGTTTTGCGTAATCCCAATCGCGGCTGTAGCTACTTGCACCACAAATAAGAAGTTTTGGTTGTTCTTTTCTGGCGATTTCAGCAACAGTATCCCAATCAATGAGGCCGGTTTCTTTGGATACACCGTAAAAGCTTGGGGTATAGAGTTTACCCGAGAAGTTCACTGTGCTTCCATGGGTTAAATGTCCGCCGTGGCTCAGGTCAAACCCAAGAATTTTATCTCCAGGTTTTAGGACACCCAACATCACCGCTGCATTGGCCTGAGCGCCCGAATGGGGTTGAACATTTGCCCATGCACATCCAAATAGCTCCTTCAATCGATCGATGGCTAGCTGTTCCACTTTGTCTACAACCTCACAACCACCATAATAACGCTTGCCTGGAAGTCCTTCCGCATATTTATTCGCAAGCACAGAACCTGTTGCCTCCAGGACTTGCCGACTCACAAAATTCTCACTGGCAATGAGTTCAATGCCGAGTTGTTGTCGCTCTAGTTCGAGTTGAATAAGGTCAAAAACTTGGGTATCTCGCTGCATGGTTTTCCAAAGGTACAATCTTCATTTGGGCGCTCACAATCTTCGAAAAAAAAACTCGGACTCTTTTGTGGATTTGCAATTTTTACCATGGGGTAACGGGGTTTACGAGGAAATTGTTGAAATTCGCCCTACAAACTCATGAATTTGAACAAACATTTTTTGAAACAAGCAGGGTTATTTCTGCTATTTGTGATTGGATTTTGGTTTATCACCCTTTGGTATTTGGCACCACCCTCGGAAGGAATGGTCCTGAAACAAGGCGATATGCAACAGGTTCGCTTGATGCGTTATGCCGCGGAGCAGGTGAAAGAAACCACCGGTACTCTGCCACAGTGGAATGACCGATTGTTCTCTGGTATGCCGGGCAGTTTGATTACGGGTATCGAGCAGGGCAGTTTGTTGTTGAAATACAAAGTAATTGAACTTTTCGGTCTGGTTAAGTCACCGTTCAATTTCCTGTTTGTGGCGATGTTGAGCATGTTTGTATTGCTACTATCGGTGAAGGTTGACCGGTGGTTGGCCGCGGCAGGAGCAATTGGATATGCCTTCATGACGTTTAGTATATCGAGTTATGAAGCCGGACACATTACGAAGGTTTTGGCGATGGGTGCCATGCCAGGTGTAATTGGTGGTTTGGCGCTACTCAGCCAGCGAAGATATCTGTTGGGAGCAGCCGTAACAGCCTTGTTCTTCGGGATGGTTGTCAACTATTTCCACTATCAAATTGCCTATTACGCGGGCATCATGGTGGGCTTATACTTTTTGGTTGAGTTGGTTTCTGCCATTCGTTCTAAGGATTTTAAACATATGCTGCTGTCTTCGGGCATTGCCACTGTGGCGATGGGCTTGGCAGTTTTGACATGTGTGGGAAAATTGGCTGATACCAACGATTATGCCAAGGCAACAATGCGTGGGGGTTCAGCCGTGGCTGAGGCTACTGGCGCGAAAGGCGCACAAGTGGGCAAAAAGGGTTTGGATATGGATTATGCCTTCTCTTGGAGCTATGGAATTGATGAGACTTTTACGCTGTTGGTTCCCGGTTTTAAAGGGGGTAGTTCCAACGAGCTCGTGAGCGATGCGGATTTTGGCGATACGCGATTGCCATTGTATTTCGGTGATTTGCAGTTCACCAGCGGTCCGGTGTACTTGGGTGCTTCTCTGGTATTCTTATTTGTGTTTGGGTTGATGTTGGCGTTCGTTTGGAAGAAAGACAAACCGCTGGATTCTGATGCACAACTCAATTACAATTGGGCTATTTTTGGCTTAGTAACTTTTTTGGTTTCGGTGATTTTGGGTTGGGGAAGACACTTTTTTATCAATGAGTTTTTGTTCGATAGCCTGCCTTACTACAACAAGTTCCGTACGCCGATGATGGCATTGGTGATAGCACAAGTGGTTGTTCCAATGATTGGTATTTTGGGATTGTATCGCTTTATTGTTTTGGTACAAGGCGATGGATTGAGTGAAGTGGCGCAAAAAAAGGTTTTCAAAAACACGTTGATTTTGGCGGGAGTAATGGTTGGTGTAGTTGTTTTGTTGACCATGTCAACAGATTTCTCATCGCCTGAGACCGACAAACGGATTGCTGAGCAAGGTGGCATGGAAACCGTGAACAAAATCAAAGATCTGCGTAGCGGATTGGTTTGGGATGACATCTTTAGGAGTATTTTATTCATTGTGGCATTGATTGGCTTGGTTTATTTGGCATTGAAAAAACAAGCCAGTACCCTTGTTGCTGGTGCTGTGATGATTTTGTTGGTGGGTTTTGACATGATTGGCATTAGCAAGCGCTACCTAACCGACGATAACTGGGAAGATAAAGAAACCGAAGAGGCCGTGCTGCCTTCTGTGATTGATAATCAGATTATCGCCAACAACAAAGATGGTAAGCGGGTATTTGATTATCGCGGTGGTATCAATGGCGCTTTCAATGATAACCGTGCGGGTGCTTTTCACCGCAACGTAGGTGGTTATCACCCAGCCAAAATGAGCAGGTATCAGGATGTAATGTCGTATTGCATTGGTTCCTCAAGTCCAACCGGATCTGGCGATATCATGAACAACCATGCGTTGGATATGTTGAATTGTGGTTTCATTATGGGTATTTCACAGGATGGAAAATCAGAGATTGTGGTGCCACGGACGACGGCTTTGGGACATGCTTGGTTTGTAGATTCTGTGGATGAAGCGGCCACGGCGAAGGAGGCCTTGAACATGATTAACACCTTGAATTTGCGTAAACATGCGGTGATTGAGGGGGGAGATTACAAGGCGGGAGCCACAGCGGGGTTTGCTTTGGGCGCCCGGAATTTTGCGACAGATTCAACGGCAGCTGTGAAGCGATTGTTCTACAGCAACGACAGCATTGCCTATGAAAGCAATAACAACCAAGCGGGATTGGCGGTGTTTAGTGAAATTTACTACAATGAGAAGAACGGGGCATGGAAGGCATTTGTTGACGGTAAAGAGGCCAAAGCCTTGCGTGTCAATTATGTGTTGCGTGGTTTGGAAATCCCTGCAGGAAAACATGCCGTAACTTGGGTGTATCAACCTGCGGATCGCAGTATGATGGTGAACATTGAATGGGCCTCATCTGCTTTGATTTTGTTGCTAGTAGGTGGTAGTCTTGTGCAGTTGATGTTAAAGAAAGACGAACTGGAAGGTTAATTCTCTTTTGAGAACCCGTCATTCTATCCATGCTGAAAAGGTCATTATTCTGAAAAGCTGTTCACTATCCATGGCTAACAAGCATTCATCGTAAGGTCAATTCAAATAAAAAGTAAATCTGCTTTGCAAGATCAGCCCCTGATATCGATCATTACCATTCACTATAATCATGGGGTGGGTTTGAGACGAACAGTGGAATCTATTTTGGCACAAACGGAAAGGAAGGCGTTTGAATGGATCGTCATAGATGGGGGAAGTACGGATGGGTCTGCTGAATTTTTAAAAGGCATATCGGCTGATATTGATGTCTTGGTTTCTGAAAAAGACGGAGGTATTTACGATGCCATGAACAAAGGTTTGGGAAAAGCCCAAGGCCAGTATGTTTGGTTCGTGAATGCGGGCGATGCCTTGCACGATGATAGTGTTGTGAAAGTGGTGGTTACTGCAGTTCGTGGATTTGAAAAAAACCATGCAGGTGTTTTGCCAGATGTGGTATTTGGTGACACGATGTTTATTGATCAAGAGGGCATGTCTATTGGCTTAATATCTCAGCTCAAGCCCCAACCATTTCCGAAAAAATTGAATAAAAACAGCTTCCGATTCGGCATGAATGTTTGTCATCAAAGCATATTGGTCAAGCGAAGTATCGCAGGGAAATATGACGAACAATACAGATTGGCAGCGGATGTGGATTGGATAATAGCGGCATTAAAGTCAATGAATGGACAATCGCTGAGGATTGAATCGGTTTTGAGCAATTTCGAAACAGGTGGGAGTAGTTATCAGCATACAAAGAAGGCTTGGAAAGAGCGATATGATGTGTTAACCAAACATTACGGTGCCGTTCCTAATTTATTTGCGCATGGTTGGATACTGTTTCGACGATTGCTATTTAATTTGAATTTGTTGGGTAAACGAAAGAATGCGGGTTTGTTGACCGCGTGATTTATGATTAAAGATAAATGAGTAATACATCCAGGGTAGACAAGGCATTGTTTGAGGCCGAACATTATTTGGGGAAACCCGCGGATACCGATGACTTGTTGGTTGAACGTCGTATCGCTTTGGTGGAGGCATATTCGGGATTTATTTCTCAAACTTTGGATTTGGTAGAGATTGGCTGTGGGAATGGCAATACAGCCGTGCCGATGGCCAAGCATTTTCAATCTGTGACGGGATTGGAGTACGCTGCGGTACACCAACAAGAATTTGAAGGGTTGAAAGCGAAATACGATGCTCACAACGCGGAATTTGGTGTTTGGGATATTATGGCGAGGCCATATGAACCGGCGGCGGATAGATTGATTAGTTTTGAAGTGATAGAGCATTTGCCGTCAGAGGCGGGGGTTGCCAATTATGCTAAGAGTTTGAAGATTGGGGGTGTTGCAGCGATTTCGGTACCCAACAAGTGGTGGATTTTTGAGACCCACGGCGCCAATTTGCCTTTATTGCCATGGAATCGCGTGCCATTTTTCAGTTGGTTGCCTAGGCCATTGCATGAGCGATGGGCGCATGCGCGGATTTATACCAAAAAGCGCATTTGCTCCTTGTTGGAACAACATGGGTTTGAGATAGAAAAGGTGGAATACATTATGGCACCGATGGATGTGATCAAGTGGAAGCCATTGAAGAATTTCCTGCGTAAGTGGGTTTTTAATAGTCATACAACGAATATTCCTTTTAAGGCAGTGAGCATTTTGGTATTTTGCAAACGCGTACGGTAACACAACAACATAGAAACAGCAATATGAAAAAAACGATTATACTCTTTTTGGGTTTGGCGTTGGGAGCACAGGCTTTCGGACAGAAACAGCCCGACAAACATTGGTATCATGCAGCGCCCACCAAGAAAAACATGGGTATCTCCTTGGACAAGGCATATGCCAGTGAGGCGGCAAAGTTGCCATCAAAGACCATCGTAGTAGCGGTGATAGATGGGGGTGTAGACATCGCTCATCCCGATTTGAAGGATGTGATTTGGCACAATAAAGGAGAGATTCCTTTCAACAATATCGACGATGATCGCAACGGATATGTTGATGATACTGTGGGTTGGAATTTCATTGGTGGCAAAGATGGCAGAATGGTGCAGTATGATCATTTGGAAAAAGTGCGTTTGTACATGAAATACAAGGAGCAGTTTAAAAATGTAACTGCAGAAGAGGTGAATAGTAATCCAGATTATGCTTCATATCAGGCGATGAAGGTGGACATTGAGAATACTATAGTGTCGGGACAGGAACAATATAATTTCTACATTAAAATTCAATCTTCTATGCTCAAGTATATCGAGATGACAGGCAAGCCCAATCCAACTGGTAGTGATTTTATGGCATTGAATGTAGATTCATCGGAAATTAAATTGCGTAATTTGATTGCCAAAGTGGTTGAGAAAAATCATGGAGTATGGCCGGTTTTGGAGGACTTAAAACAGACCATTGCATCAATGGAAGCCCAGGTGAAGTATCAATACAATTTGGACTACAACCCTCGGGAGATTGTGGGTGATGATTACAACGATTCTCGTGAATTTGGTTATGGCAACAACAATGTGGCTGGACCAGATGCATCGCACGGTTCCCATGTGTCGGGTATCATCGCTGCGACTCGTGGCAATGGCATTGGTTTGGATGGTGTGGCAGACAATGTGAAAATTATGGCCATTCGTGTGGTGCCTGATGGTGATGAGCGCGACAAAGACGTTGCCAACGGCATTCGTTATGCGGTTGACAATGGTGCTAACATCATCAATATGAGTTTTGGTAAGGGTTACAAGTGGGATAAAGACGTTGTGAATGAGGCCATTTTGTATGCACAGGATCACAATGTGTTGTTGGTACACGCAGCGGGAAATAGTTCACAGGACAACGATGTAACGCCCAACTATCCCAATGATTCTTTGGGTGGCGATGTGGTGGCGAATAACTGGATTGAAGTGGGCGCGTCTCAGCCATTGAAGAAAAAATTGGCCACGGTTTTTAGTAATTATGGTCAAAACAATGTGGATGTGTTTGCACCCGGACAGAGTATTTACAGTACCATCCCCAACAATGGATATGCTTATTTCAATGGAACAAGTATGGCTTCGCCGGTGTGCGCGGGTGTTTGTGCTTTGGTATGGAGCAGAAACCCTTCATTGACTGCAAAGGACGTGAAGATGATCATGGAAGCGTCTGTTGAGTTGGTTCCTGGAAAGGTGGTATTGCCCGGTACGAAGAAGACCAAGGTGGCTTTCCCAACCTTGAGCAGAACGGGTGGTTTGATCAATGCGGAACGCGCGTTGATGATGGGCACATTGCCCTTGATGGTGAAATAATTGTGGTTGGTGGCTGCTTGGTTCAGCCCTGACAGAACGCGGCGAGTTCGCGATAAAATTTGGCTACGGGGAATCCCATGACGTTGTAAAAACACCCTTGGATTCCCTTCACGCCCACATACCCCATCCAATCTTGTACACCGTAGGATCCGGCTTTGTCGAACGGTTTGTAATGCTCCACGTAGTAAGTAATTTGCTCATCGCTCAGTGGATGAAAGGTTACATCGGTGCGGTCGCAGAACGTATGGATTTTCGCATCGCTGCGCAGACAAACCCCGGTAAATACGCTGTGGGTTTCGTTGCTTAGGGAGTGAAGCATGGCGTGGGCCTCATCAACGGATTGGGGCTTATTCAATACTTGGCCGTTGATGTATACAATTGTATCCGCAGTAACAAGAACGTTTTCACCAATGGATTCATGGTGGTGCATGGACTTGTGTTTGGCGAGGAACTGACAAATTTCTTCGGGCGACAGTGTGGGTGGAAAATCCTCATCGGCCTCGATGGCGATATAATCGAATTGAAAACCTGCATCGCGGAGGAGTTGATGTCGGCGTGGTGATTTGGATGCCAAGAGAAGGTTGGGAAATGTGTTGCTGGGATGGGATTGGCTGTTGTGCATGGAAGCGTGGAAATTGGATTTGCAAAGGTATTGCGGGGAGGTGTTAGAAATGTGGGATATCATGTGAATCCGGTGTTTTTGTGCAAAATGTGCGGGATTTCGTACCTTTGCACCTAGATGAAACAAATTGCAGTAATTGGCGGTGGCACCATGGGAAATGGTATCGCCCACGTTTTTGCCCAGTGTGGTTATGCGGTGAATTTGATTGACGTTAAGCAGGAAATGCTTGACAAGGCGATGGCTACAATCACCAAAAACATGGACCGTCAAGTTGCCAAGGGGTCGTTGACTGAAGAGCAAAAATTGGCCAGTTTGTCTAACATTCAATGCTACACTCAATTGTCGGATGGCGTTGCCAATGCTGATTTGGTGGTAGAGGCTGCAACTGAGAACGTAGAAATCAAATTGAATATTTTCCGTCAGTTGGATGCATTAACCCCACCGCATTGCGTGTTGGCGAGCAATACATCAAGCATTTCAATATCGAAGATTGGGTCGGTAACCGCGCGTCCTGAAAAGGTAATTGGTATGCACTTCATGAACCCAGTGCCTGTGATGAAGTTGGTTGAGGTGATTGAGGGTTTCAAGACCGATAAGAAAGTCACTGAGGATATCATCGCTTTGAGCAAATCGTTGGGTAAAGTACCGGCTTTGACGCAGGATTATCCCGGATTTATTGCCAATCGCGTGTTGATGCCAATGATCAATGAGGCAATTGGTTCGTTGCACGAGGGTGTGGCGGGTGTTGAGGAGATTGACACGATTATGAAGCTGGGAATGGCACATCCGATGGGTCCTTTGCAGTTGGCCGATTTCATTGGTTTGGATGTTTGCTTGGCGATTTTGCGCGTGTTGCACGATGGTTTTGGCAATCCAAAATACGCGCCTTGTCCGTTGTTGGTAAACATGGTAACCGCTGGTGATTTGGGCGTAAAGAGTGGTCGCGGTTTCTATGATTATGGTCACGGAACGAAGGACTTGGTGGTCGCACCGGGTTTTGCCAAAAACTAATTATATTTGCAGCCCCAATTTGGGTACAAACTGCAAAAATGAAATTATCTCAATTTAAGTTCGATTTGCCTGAGGAGTTCATCGCTCAGGAGCCATTGGCTACACGTCACGACAGTCGTTTGTTGGTTGTTCACAGCAAGGAACGGAGGATTGAGCACCGCAGTTTCAAGGATATCTTGGATATTTTTGATGAGGATGATGTGTTCGTGATAAACAACACGAAAGTATTTACAGCCCGTATGTACGGTCAGAAAGAGAAGACCGGTGCGCAAATCGAGGTGTTTTTGTTGCGTGAATTGAACCATGAATTGCGTTTGTGGGATGTGTTGGTAGATCCAGCGCGTAAGATTCGTGTGGGCAACAAGTTGTATTTCGGCGATGATGATTTGGTGGCTGAAGTGGTAGACAATACAACCAGTCGTGGAAGAACCATTCGCTTTTTGTTTGATGGTACGGATGAGGAGTTTGCCAATGTGATCAAGAAGTTGGGTGAGACGCCCATTCCAAAATATATCACCCGCCCTGTAAAGGAAGAGGATGAAGCTTGGTATCAGAGTTTGTTCGCCAAGAATGTCGGTGCAGTGGCTGCTCCAGCGGCTCAGTTGCATATCACCCGTGAATTGCAGATGCGCATGGATATCAAAGGCATTCAGTTTTCCGAGATAACATTGCATTTGGGTTTGGGTGCGTTCAGGGAGGTAGAGGTTGAGGATTTGACCAAGCACAAGATGGACAGTGAATACTATCGCATTGAGCCATCGGCTTGTGATGCTGTGAACAATGCCATTACCAATAAAAAACGTGTTGTGGCGGTGGGTGGTAGTGTGATGCGGGCATTGGAAAGCAGTGTAAGTTCGAGAAGCACGTTGAATCCAAGTGAGGGTTGGACGGATAAGTTTTTGTTTCCTCCCCAGAAGTTTCATATTGCCAATGCGTTCATTACAAATTTGCATCAGCCAGAGTCGCCTTTGTTTATGATGGCATGTGCGTATACGGACCATAAGTTCATGACGGAAGTATACCAGGAGGCGATGAAAGAGGGGTATCGCTTTTTGTGTTATGGCGATGCGATGTTGATCCTGTAATTTGGGAGTTTGGCGGGCTGTTTCATTGAGAAAGTCTGCGATTTTTTGTATATTTGCACCCCCGTTCTTTGCAATGCCCAGATGGCGAAATTGGTAGACGCACTGCTTTCAGGTGGCAGCGCCGCGAGGTGTGCAGGTTCGAGTCCTGTTCTGGGCACCAATTTTGTAAGAGGGGGGGATAATTGCCCAGTTGGTGAAATTGGTAGACACGCCATCTTGAGGGGGTGGTGATCGTAAGGTCGTGCTGGTTCGAATCCAGTACTGGGCACCAAGGCCCCGGCGACGAAGTCGCCGGGGCCTTTTTCATTTAAACCAGCGCGGCCGAAGGCCGTGCGCTACCGCAAACAATAAAATCGGCGCGGTACCCAACCAAAATGCCCACCAGCTGTGCGTCATCGGTACCTGCGGCGTGAACATGTAGCCCATCAATCCGCCAATTAACGCACCGCCCAAATGTCCTTCATGCGAAATCCGATTCCGATCCGCCGTCTGTGTCATCACTATCGAACACAAATTAAACAAGATCACAAAAATCCATCCGGGTATCCCTATCGGAATTAAAAACAAACTCAACTGTATCCCGTCGAACCACATCACCGCACACATTAACAATCCCATCACCCCGCCCGATGCCCCTACCGCTTGATAATCTGTATCGCCCCGGCGAATAAACCATGCGTATAAACCACCACCCAAAACCGATGCAATAAATACCGACATAGCAATGATCCCGCCAGCCAAATACTCAACGAGCGTCCCAAAAAAGTAAATGCCCAATACGTTCAGCAACAAATGCATCCAACCGCCATGCACAAATCCTGAACTCAATAGTCGGTACCATTCATGGCGATGCTTGATGTTGTAGGTGCTTAGCATCCATCGATACGTCATGCCCGAATCATTCAACCCCGCGATGAAAATCATCACAAAAGCCCCTATCAACCCATAAGAAATTGGGTGCTCCAAATAAAATCCGCCGATCATCATGGTTGAAATAATATTACTTTGCCACGGCCTTCTTCCACCACCTTGAATTTGTACGTTGGCTGGGTGAAATAATAAATATTGCCGCTATTGTACGCAAATCCCTCAAATTGTTTGGTTGGATTCACGTAAACGTCGCGTATGGTGAAATGGCGCATATATACATCGTCGCTCAGCAACCCACGGGCATCCAATCCGCTGCCTTTTTCGCAACTCCAAGAGAAGATGGTGGCTGTGCCGTTGGCATTCAAATAACCCGAATTGGACAAACCGCCATACAGTTGTCCGCATTGGATGAGCAAACTTTGCGTCTCCACACTATTGATCGTTAGATTCAATGTGGGTGTTTTAAGCGTGTCGATACATGCCATCTTTGCGTTCCCATCTAGGTGAATTTTGTTGATATTGTGGACGTTCAGCGTGCAAATGGGCAAGGCATTCAAATCGCGCAACCACTTGGCTTTGTTGCGGTCATCGAGAACCAATTCCCCATCCTTTACTTCGCTCACAATGCCCTTCAGGGCGTTTTTGCCATAGGTGATGCTTATGCTTTGCGGCGATGTAAGGTCTTGTTTAATATACAATTGGATATTATGCGATGCATTGATTTGGGTGAAATCTGACAGTACTCTGTCCTCTGTGGTGATTTCTCCGAAAGATTCCCAAGGCTGTGCGCTGTTTTTACAAGCGGAGAATAGAACAAAACACAGGATGCCCACTACCCCCAAATACCATCTCATTTTTGTGGGAATCACAAAAGATTGTCGCTGTGCCATCACCACAAATTTGGGGAATTGTTCTTACATTCGAACCATGCGTTGGGTATTCTTATTTTTGGCTATGGCGATGGGTACGTTGGTTTCTGCCCAAGACTTCGACGATGCGGTAAGTCCGGAAGCCCAGGCTGCTGCAGCGATGCGTTCCAAGCGATACCGTGAGGCAGAGAATATCTACCGCAGTTTGTTGCAGCGCAATCCAGAATCTATGACCAACAAACATTTGCTGTCGCACGCACTGTTGCTACAACAAAAATTTTCAGAATCGGATAGTTTGTTGCGTGTGGCGTATCTGCAAGATTCAACCCATCCTGGTACGTATTGGTATTTTGGGATTTCGGCGGAGCGACAGGATCAATACGATCGGGCTTATGGGTTTTTTAGGCGCTACATTGAGAAATCAGAACAGAAGCGTTTGCAGGAATTCAACCAGAGTGCATGGTTGCATGCGGGTTCGGCGTTGCGTCGGAAAATGCATGGTCAAGGGATTTCGGTGAATGAATGGGCCGATATGGTCTACTGTTACGAGAGTTACATGCAAGCACAGCCGGCGGATCCTTTGGTAACGCAGCTGAAAGAATTTGTGGATGCCGTAAGATTGCGGCAACCCCGTGGGGGTGAAAAGCTGTTGTGGTCAGAACAATGATTTGGCTATTACCTTTGCAGTATGCCATCGGGCAATAAATCAAAAATCATCAACGACCCTTTGCACGGGTTTCTCACCATTCCCAGCGCGCTGGTGTATGATGTTGTGCAGCATCCGTATTTTCAAAGATTGAGAAGAATCAGGCAATTAGGGATGAGCGAATGGGTGTATCCTGGGGCAACCCATACCCGTTTTCATCATGCTTTGGGGGCGATGAATCTGATGATCAAAGCGGTGGAAACATTGAAGCGGAAGGGAGTAGAGATCACGGAAACCGAAGAAGAAGGCGTGGTGTTGGGCATTTTGATGCACGATATCGGGCATGGTCCATACAGTCATACGCTGGAATATACACTGGCCCAAGGCGTAAATCACGAACGAATCAGTTTGATGTTGATGGAGCGCATGAACCAGGAATTTGGGGGTGCGTTAGACACGGCGATTGCTATTTTTAAGGGAGAATATGCGGCGAAGCCGTTTTTGCATCAGTTGATATCAGGGCAGCTTGATATGGACCGGTTGGATTATTTGATGCGGGATAGTTTTTACACCGGTGTGAGTGAAGGTATTGTTGGGGTTGAGCGGTTGATTCATATGTTGAATGTGAAAAATGGCGATTTGGTGGTGGAAGAAAAGGGCATTTACAGCGTAGAGAAATTTTTGGTGGCCAGGAGATTGATGTATTGGCAAGTGTATTTGCACAAAACGGTCTTGGCCGCTGATGCGCTGTTGGTGTCCATTTTACAGAGGGCGCGGGAAATGGCGAAGGAAGGACATGCCCTGGGCAGTTATCACCCACTGATGCATTTTTTGTTCAAGGATGTGAACCCTGAGGATTTTGACGATGAGGATTTGGATTTGTTTGTGCAGTTGGATGACATCGATATCATGTCGGCCATCAAAGAATGGCAGTTTCACGAAGACCGAATATTGCAGGAGATGAGCCGAAGGTTATTGCGCCGAAATTTACCAAAGATAAAGGTACAGTTGGAACCAATTAGCGACGGGTTGAGGCAGTTGATGCGGACCCAAGCAGCTTCGGTTTTTGGTGTGAGTGATGAGCGGGTCTTGGATTATTTTGTGCATGTGGGCGTGTTGAAGAACGATGCTTATATCAGTGAGGGCGGGGGTATTCGCATCATGAAGAAAGACGGCACATTGGTTGATGTGGCAGAGGCAAGTGACAATTACAATTTGGCGAGTTTGAAAGATACTGTGACCAAGTATTACATAACCTATTGGGAGCAGTGAGACAGAATAAATCTATAGAAAAGGGCGGCAAAACGGGCCAGCACATTCAGAATACACCGCGGGGTGGTAAGTGGGCAAGCAAGTTTGAAGATGCACCGGGGAAAGGGTCGAAGAAGGGCGATGTGCATGCCAAGAAGGCGTTGGGACAGCATTTTCTAAACGACGAAAGCATCGCGCAGCGCATTGCAGATTTGGTGGATGAAAGGATGGAGCATGTGGTGGAAATTGGTCCAGGAATGGGCGTGATGACCAAGTATTTGTATCCGCGTTTTGGTGAAAGGTTATTGTGTTTGGAGATCGACGGAGAATCGGTGGAGTATTTGGGAAAGCAGGCATGGGCCGAGGGTATGCAGGTATGGCACGGTGATTTTTTGCAGGCCAAGAACGAGGTATGGGTAAAGCCCGGGGCTAAAATGGCATTGGTGGGGAATTATCCGTACAATATTAGTACGCAGATTGTGTTTCAGATGTTGGAATGCGGGGTGATGGTGAGTCAGTTTGCTGGCATGTTTCAAAAAGAAGTTGCTGAGCGATTGGCGGCAGGTGAGGGGAACAAAGATTATGGAATCACCAGTATTTTGTTGCAGGCCTACTACGATTGCGAGTATGTGTTTACGGTGCATGAGGGGTCGTTTAATCCGCCGCCAAAGGTGAAGAGCGGTGTGATAGATTGTAGGTTGAAGGGCGAATTACCGAGCTGCGATTACGGGGCGTTGAAGTTGGTGGTGAAGACGGCATTTTCTCAGAGGCGAAAGACGTTGGGGAACGCCGTAAAATCGTTAACTACATCGAGACCTAGGTTTGTGTTGCCGGATGGTTGGGCGGGCATGCGCGCTGAGCAATTGGGGGTGAAAGATTACCTGAAATTGGCCCAAATGTGGGTTGAAAGTATCTAGTTTCTTATTTGGATTGATTCGCAATAGCGGGCGAGATGGTAAAGTTGTTTGGAGGTGGATGGCAAGTCTTGTGTAGAAAATGCAGTTTTGGTGTGAAATTAATGGTCGTGTCGTTGTAAAACCTTTTTAAAATGGTTAAATTCGCGCATTCAAAATCCCTAAAAAGGCTCAAGAAATGAAGCTTACTTTACCAAAAAACACATTCAACTCATTGACTAAGAAGTTGTTATCTTTGTTAGTGGCTAGCATAGCCATTACAACGTCGTTCGCTCAAGCAGCCACAGATGTAATTGCTCCTCCACAGGAATTTGATCCAAGCGGTTGGAATTGGTTAAATATTTTGCTTTGCCTGCTGATTTTATTGATCGTTTTGGTGATTGCTCGGGCTTTCGATATCGGAAGTTTGGCTGAGCGTATTACAGGGAAGAAGATTGTAAGTTCACACAAGGTGAATGGTATCATCGCTTTGGTGGTACTTATCTTGGGTTTAATCGGTGTTTTCTGGGAATTAAGTGCACACAGTAAATATTTGTTGCTGTGGGATGCGGCTTCTGAGCATGGTGAGTCTTTGGATTCGATGTTCATGTGGACGTTCGGCTTTACCTTTTTCGTATTCATTGTTACAGAGGTACTGTTGTTCTTCTTCATGTTTAAATACTACTACAGAGAAGATCGCAAAGCAGCCTATTTCTTCCACAACAACAAATTGGAAGTTATTTGGACAATTGTTCCTGCAATTGTATTGACTTTCTTGGTATTGCGTGGTTTTAATGTGTGGACGAAAATCACCCAGACCCCCAATGAAGATGCGCAAGAAATTGAAGTGTTTGCTTACCAATTTGGTTGGAAGGCACGTTATGCCGGTGAGGATAAGAAAATGGGCGAAAGCAGTTATGTATTGATTTCTGGAACCAACCCATTGGGATTGGCTGTTGATACTGAGGCGGACAAATTAACGACCACCTTGACAGGCGAGGTTGCGGAGTTGGAGGCGAAAGTTGCTGCAGCGGATGATTCTGCCAAAGTTTGGCGTGCTGCTTTGGACAAAATGGAAGCTACTGGTTTGAACAAGACCTACGTTTCTGAGCACAAGGCTCTTCGCGAGAAGGTGTTGGATGCTGAGAGCGGTGCGTATGTTCGTCAGATGAAGAAGGAAATCAAGCGCAAGGAGACCAATTTGAAGCGAATCGCAGCATTCAAGAGCAAGCCTGAAATTTTCAATAAAGAATCGAATGATGACCGCGTAACTACGGAAATCGTATTGGTAAAAAACAAGCCTTATATGTTCCGTTTCCGTGCAAGGGATGTGATTCACTCTGCATACATGCCTGAGTTCCGTGCACAGATGAACTGTGTGCCTGGAATGAGCACGGTGTTCCCATTCACGCCAATTAAGACAACGGCTGAAGCGAAAGCATCGAAAGGAAACCCCAATTTCGAATACTATTTGTACTGCAACAAAATTTGTGGAGCAGCGCACTACAACATGAAAATCAAAATCACTGTAGTAGGATCTGAGTCTGAGTATAATACATGGTTGGCCGCACAGGCGAAGATGGTAGCTCCCGCAATGGAAGCTGTTCCCGCCACTGCTGATTCAACTGCCGTTTCACCCGCAGCTGTAGCTGCCAATTAATTTTAAAAAAAAGAATCATATTCATATGAGCACTTCAGCATTACACGCCGATCATCACACCCACGATCACCATCACAAGGAATCGTTCATCAGTAAGTACGTTTTCTCTATGGATCACAAAATGATCTCCAAACAGTTCCTGATTACAGGGATTATTATGGGTATCGTTGGAATGGGTATGTCTTTGTTATTCCGTCTTCAATTGGCTTGGCCCGATGAGCAGTTCGGATTATTAGAGATGTTGCTGGGTAAATGGGCCGTTGACGGCAAATTAGACCCTAACTTTTACATGGGTTTGGTTACCATCCACGGTACCATTATGGTATTTTATGTATTGACCGCAGGTTTGAGTGGTACTTTTAGTAACCTTTTAATTCCATTGCAGTTGGGTGCGCGTGATATGGCATCACCGTTCATGAACATGTTGAGCTACTGGTTCTTCTTCTTGTCGAGCGTAGTTTTATTGATTTCTGTGGGCGTAGAAACAGGTCCAGCATCCGGTGGATGGACGGTTTATCCTCCGTTGAGTGCTTTAGAAAAAGCCATGCCGGGTTCAGGTTTGGGTATGACCTTGTGGTTGGTTGCCATTGCATTGTTCATCATCTCTGCTTTGTTGGGTGGTATTAACTATATCTCTACCGTATTGAACCAACGTACCAAGGGAATGAGCATGAATCGCATGCCATTGACCATTTGGGCATTCTTCTTCACCGCGATTTTGGGATTGCTTTCTTTCCCAGTGTTGTTGGGTGCGGCGTTGTTCTTGATTTTTGACCGTAGTTTCGGTACTTCGTTTTACTTGAGCGATATCTTCTTGGAAGGTGTGGGTGCTTTGGAAAACGTGGGTGGTAGTCCAGTATTGTACCAGCACTTGTTCTGGTTCTTGGGTCACCCAGAAGTATATATCATTTTGATGCCTGCATTGGGTATCACCTCTGAAGTAATTTCTACCAACGCCCGCAAGCCAATCTTTGGTTACACAGCGATGGTTATCTCATTGATGGGTATATCTGTGTTGTCGTTCATCGTATGGGGACACCACATGTTCATCACGGGTATGAATCCATTCTTGGGTTCGGTGTTCATGATTTTGACATTGATCATTGCGGTTCCATCTGCGGTGAAAGCGTTCAACTACCTAACTACATTGTGGCGCGGTAACTTGCGATTCACGCCTGCCATGTTGTTCTCAATTGGTTTGGTAAGTTTCTTTATCTCTGGTGGTTTGACAGGTATTTACCTCGGTAATGCTGCCATGGATATCCAATTGCACGATTCATACTTCGTTGTGGCACACTTCCACTTGGTTATGGGTAGTGCTGCGATTTTCGGTATGTTCGCCGGTATTTACCATTGGTTCCCACGTATGTATGGTCGTATGATGAACAATACGTTGGGGTACTTCCACTTCTGGATCACTTTCATTACAGCATACTTGGTGTTCTTCCCAATGCACTTTATGGGCTTGGCGGGTGTTCCACGTCGTTACTACCAGTTCACATTGGTAGAAGATTTCAACGTTTGGATGGATGTAAACAAGCTGATTACGATCTCTGCTATTGTGGCTGGATTTGCTCAGATCTTGTTCTTGTACAACTTCTTCGTGAGCATTTTCCGCGGCAAGAAAGCCGAGCAGAACCCATGGCAATCAAATACCTTGGAGTGGACTTCACCCATTGATGTTCGTTTGCACGGTAACTGGCCACATGAATTGCCCACTGTATATCGTGGTCCTTATGAATACAGCAGACCTGACCGTGAATCTGATTTCTTCCCACAGAACGAGGAAGATCCTACCGCACCTGAGGTATTGCATGCAGAGGAGAAAGAGGTTGCAAAAGAAGAGGCACCTGTTGAAAACAGCGTATTCTTCGCGGCCATCAAGCGTGTTTTCGGTTTGAGCCGTTAATGCCTCGCAGTAACGATAAGATATTAAACATTTACAGACGAATGGGTTTACTTACCTGTTCGTCTGTTTTTTTATTGTTCTTTTTTGGCGGATTGGTTCGTGCCACAGGAAGTGGGATGGGCTGTCCGGATTGGCCGAAGTGTTTTGGCTTGTGGGCACCTCCAACCTGTGAGTGCAAGTTACCAGGTAACTATCAGCAGATTTTCTTGGAAAAGCGATTGCAAAAGGTAGAGCGATTTGCCAAAGTATTGAAATCGGTTGGGATGGAGAAGTCGGCGACTTTGTTGCTTACTGATGAGAGTATACAGGCACCGGAGGTATTTGACCCTGTGAAGGCATGGATCGAGTATATCAATCGGTTGTTTGGTGTTCTGAGTGGGTTGTTTGCCATGGTTTACTTTGGCATGGCGGTGTGGTTTAGGAAGCGGATTGGCTCCGGGAAGGGATGGGGCTTGGTAGCTTTGTTTTTGCTGTTGTTGAATGGCTGGTTAGGCAGTTTGGTCGTTGCTACCAATTTGTTGCCAGGGGTAGTAACGGTGCATTTTGTGCTCAGCTTTATGTGTTTGTTTGCTTACATGGTTTCTTTGCATAAGGCGGTGTCCTTTCGTTTTAAAGGATTGGATTTACTCAAAAGAAAGCAGTGGTTTGGTCTTTGGATATCGGTTTTTTTTATCGTGATCATAGGTGCATGGAGCCGCGAGCAAGTGGATGGATTGCGCTACACGGGTCAATTGTATGTTGAGGGTGATACCGCCGGATTTTTGGGTTGGGGGATGCTCAATATATTTGCCATGGATTGGGTATTTGTCCTACATCGCTACATGCCTTTTGTGGTATTGGGATGGATGATTTGGCTGATGCGCAGATTATCGAAAGAACAAGCGGGGTTAAAATTGCCAATTGCACACCCCTACATGATGATTGCGTTGCTCTGCGCATTGCAAATTGCTTTGGGTGTGATTCATATTTGGTTTGTTGTACCAGCATGGGCACAAGTAGCGCATGTTGTGGTGGGTAGCGCCCTCATTACCTATATCTTTGCAGTGTATTTATCGGCCCGTTCAATTCAGCCCTCATAATCACATGAATCCTACGTTAAAAGCTTTCGGACAATTGATCAAATTTCGCTTAACCAGTAGTGTTGCCGCTACATCGGTATTTGGTTATTTGTTGGGATGCAAATTGAATTCAGACAATTCGTTCACAGAGTTGTTTGATTGGTGGGTTTTTACAGGTGTTTTGATTGGCGGTATGTTGGTGGTTTTTGCATCGAACGGACTAAACCAGATCATCGAAAAGGAGAACGATGGCAAGATGGATCGCACAAGCAACCGTCCGATCGTGGAGGAAAGAATCTCCCTCTCTCAGGCCATCATTTTCTGTTGGGTAACCGGGATATCAGGGATTGTTTTGTTGTCGCTTACGGTGCCTTTCGTGGCCGTATTTTTGAGTGGATTGTCGCTGGTATTGTATGTGTTCGTTTACACTCCGATGAAGCAAACGAGCAACATTGCGGTGATGATTGGCGCGATTCCTGGGGCATTGCCTCCGTTGATTGGTTACACTGCGGTTGTTGGACGAATAGACGAGCCGGGGATGATGTTGTTTTTGGTGCAGTTTTTCTGGCAATTTCCGCATTTCTGGTCGATTGCATGGATGTTGCACGACGACTACCAGAAGGCAGGATATTGGATGTTGCCATCGAGCGGCGGACGTGATAAAAAGAGTGCTTATCAAATCTTAATTTACACTGTTTTGCTAATCATTATCAGTATGACGCCCGTGTATTATGGCATGTGCAGCGTAAGGGCTCTGATTGTGATATTGCCAATTTCCCTGTTTGTGCTGTCCAGGGCTTTCAATTTGTTCAGGACACTGGAAGTTGCCGATGCACGGAAATTGTTGTACTCAACCTTGATTTATACACCCGTGGTGTTTTTAGGATATATATTTTTTTAAAAGATGGAAAACATTTCTCAGAAGAAAGTGAAAGATCCAGCGCCTTTGATTGCGCCTTTCAAAATGAATTTGTGGTTGTTCATGTTGGCTAGTTCAATGTTGTTTGCGGCATTCGTTAGTGCATACATCGTGGCCAGACCAGATGCCGAAGCAAAACAGTTGTGGACCTCATTTGACCTTCCCATCTATTTCCTTTATTCACTCATTATCAGCATTGTGAGTTCGGTTACGATGCAATTGGCTACCCAAGCGGCAAAAAAAGATGAGTTGGCAAGAAACAAAGGTTTGATTGCTGTTACCCTGTTGTTATCGGTTTTGTTTTGCTACTCTCAGTACTTAGGATGGTCACGGATGGTGATGCAAGACTTGACTTTTGTAAACGCTCGACCAGAACACATATCAGCGAGTTACGTTTGGGTGATTACGGTTTTGCACTTTTTGCACATCATCGGTGGTATCATTCTGTTGGCGATAGCCCAGGTGAAGGCTTTCCGACTTGAAATCCATAAAAAACAAATCACGTTCATGTCAATTACCAATACTTATTGGCATTTTGTTGGACTTCTGTGGTTTATATTGTATTTATTTCTTTATTTCGCAAGGTAATTTTTCCTAATGGCTAATCATACATCTACACAAGCATCATTTGAAAATCAACCCACCTGGGCTGGAGGTCGTTCTCCGTTCAATGTGAGTTATGGAAAGTTGATGATGTGGATCTTCCTTTTGTCGGATGCATTCACGTTCTCCACACTGTTGGTTCAATATGGAACACAGCGTTTTTCTAACGTAGTAACCCCGATTACAACCAAGTGGCCTGACCCAGCGTCTATTTTCAACCACTTCCCTTTCATGCACGGTTTGCATTTGCCGTTGTTGTTTGTGAGTGTGATGACATTCATCTTGATTTTGAGTTCTGTAACGATGGTGTTGGCTGTTGAAGCAGGACATCGTAAGAGCAAGGCGGAAGTTGCACGTTACATGGTTTATACAATCATTGGTGGTATTGCATTCTTGAGTTGTCAGGCTTGGGAGTGGTACACCTTTATTCATGAAGGTGCTCGTTTAGACGGTAACACTTTTGGTATCACCAAGCAAGGATATGATCATTTGACGAGCGTTGGTTTTGGAGACCATTTTGAGTGGGCCGATGGCGATCGTACGTTTGGTCCTGTGCCGTTTGCTGCGCTATTCTTCATTGTAACAGGTTTCCACGGTTTCCACGTATTCAGTGGTGTTGTTATCAATGTAGTTGTTTACATCATGACCGTTCGCGGTGTATTTGAACGTCGCGGCCACTACGAGATGATTGAGAAGGCTGGTTTGTACTGGCACTTCGTTGATTTGGTTTGGGTATTCGTATTTACCTTCTTCTATTTGATCTAACTAACACAATTTTATATCATGGAATTCTATAACAAACCTGGGGATTACGACGCAATCAATTATATCCCCCACACTGAAAGTCACGGAACCAAAGAACTTTGGAAGACCTTTTGGTTGTTGTTGGGTATTACTGTGTTGGACTTCGTCATTTACTTCGTGATGCCAGCCAGTGGATGGAGAAACTTCATTTTTATATTCTTCGGATTGGTGAAAGCCTACTATATCGTGGGTGCTTTCATGCACCTAAAACATGAGAAAATCAATTTGGCTTTGGTGATCCTTGTGCCAATGGTTTTTGTTTTGGGTCTGATTTCAGGATTACTTTACGAAGGTTCTGCTTTGGAAGTGATGAAGTCATTGTAATCATGGCCATCGCAAAAAAACGTATAAAGATGGCCGCAATCGCGGCCATCGTCATTTTACCCATCTTAGGTATCTTGGTATTGGCTGAGGCCAAATGGGTGCATAAGGAATTGCCCTATTTGGGTGAAACAGCCGTTGCTGCTGATGGTACAAAGGAGTATCATACAGTTAGCGATATCAATTTGATCAATCAGCATGGGAAGCCCATTACGTTGGATGATTTTGATTCCTGTATCGTGGTAGCCAACATCTTCTTTGCAACGTGCGCCGAGGTTTGTCCTGCCATGAACAAGCAAATCCAGGTGATTGCTGAAGAATTTCAAGCTTTTCCGAATGTGCGATTTCTCACGGTGACAATTGACCCAGAACACGATTCCGTAGCCGTGCTATCGACATATGCCAATGCCTACAAAGCGGATTTATATAAAAGAACATTTGCCACTGGCAGCAAGCGGGAGATTTATGATTGGGTGATGAACGATTTGCTGTTGGCTACTGAACAGCGTGGACAGGATTTTATTCATGATGATAAATTGGTGATCATCGACAAATCGCGCCACATTCGTGGGATTTTGGAGACATCAGGAAAGACGCTTACAGAGAAATTGGAGAAGGTGAAGCGCATTCAGGACGACATTAACAATTTGCTATATGAATACAGAAAAAACGACTTGGATCAGTGATAAAGGCTTTTTTCGCCTTGTAGTAATCATAACCATCGCGGTGATGGGATTGGTGACTTTGTTGCAGTATTTGCCAGCAGACATGCGTCCCACGGCAGAATTCGCCAAAGTGTTGCCATTGACCAATGCGGTGTTGAATAGTTTGGTGTCGTTGGCCTTGGTTTTGGGTTTTATGGCCATTAAAGCTGGGAAGAAGGGAACGCATCAAGCGTATATGCTTACGGCGTTTATCTTGTCTACGGTTTTCTTATTGAGTTATGTAACCTACCATACTTGCACCGAGCACACCAACTTTGGGGGTGAGGGCGGTGTGAAGTATTTGTATTATTTCATTTTATCTACGCACATTGTTTTGGCGGCGGCGGTATTGCCGATGGTTTTGTATACGATGTATTACAGTACTTCCGGACAGTTTGTGAAGCACAAAAAGTGGGCGAGGGTAACCTTTCCGATATGGTTGTATGTGAGTGTGACTGGAGTCATAGTTTATTTCATGATTGCGCCGTATTATGCGTTCAAATACTACCCCTTCTAAGATGAAACGAATTTTAGCAACTTTGGCATTGACGATATTTGCAGCCCTGAGTGTGGGCGCGCAATGTCCGATGTGTAAAGCGGCGTTAACGTCGAGTCGCGATAACGCTAAAAACAAACCCGTAGTGGGCAATGGCATCAATAAAGGTATTTTGATGTTGTTGGCAACCCCCTACGTGTTACTTGGTACTGCGGGTGTATTTTTTTACCAATACAGACGCAGACAGAAATATGGAAAGTAAACGACAAGGCATTGTGCCATTTATTGCTTGCAAATGTCCAAAATGTGGCAAAGGCAAGGTTTTTAAGAACAGTATTTTTAGCACCAAATTCGCTGAGACCAATTACAATTGTACAGTATGTGAGATGTCGTATGAACCCGAGCCAGGTTTTTTTTACGGCGCGATGTACTTCAGCTATGCTTTGATTGTGGGGTTCATCATCATGGGCAGTGTAGTTTTTTACAGTTTGAACCTATTCGACTATGCGATTGTTGGCATTCCTACATTGATTGTGGTGATGGTGCCATTGATTTTCCGGTACAGCAGAATGTTGATGTTGTACGTGGTTTATCCAATGATGTACAAGGAAAAATTTTACGGACACAAATAGTGGATTCGGACGTATGTCCGTGTTTAGCCTCTTTAATTCGATACGCTCAAGCTAATGGGCACCTCAAACCAAGCAGAAATATTCTTGCCATTGTGGGTTGCGGGAATCCATTTTGGACAAGCCTTGAGTACGCGGATGGCTTCGATACCAAATTCCGGACAGCCTTTGCTTCCCTCTTTGATGCGGCAGTTGGTAACGATACCATTTCTATTCACCATGAATCGCAAGCGAACATAACCGCTGATGGATTCATCCATGCATCGTTTTGGATAAACGAATTGATCGGCAATGTATTCTGAAAAGGCATTTTCGCCCCCCAAGAACCTTGCTGAGTTGATGGATTTGTTGGGGATGGTGGTGTCTTGTGCGTTGGATATTAATTGTTGTTCCGTTGCCGGGATTTCCATGAGCACCAAGGCGCTTTCTTTGATGCGTTTTCCTTTGGCCGAAACAAAGGGGGTAAAGGTATTGTATTGAATGGCTTCAATCACGGTGGCTTGAAGGCTCGAATCCTGGTTATTGCCATCCCAAACTTCGGCGAAATCGACACGACCTTTTTTGTTGACCCGCATGTGAATGAGGAAGATGAGGGTGCCTTTTTCATCAACGGCTTGTTGAATGTTGGGGTGAATCTTTTTGATGTTTTGAGTGAAGGTGTCCCAGCCTTGCACGGGTTGTGGTCTGCGCGATTGCACCCACCAGTTGGCGTGTTGTTTTAAGAGTACAGGGGGTTTCGGTGATAGGGTCTGTGGGTAATTGGTAGCACCAATTTTTACGGAAGCAAACTGTGGAAGTGTATGGATACCTAGGGCTGAGGCGAAGTGCCCAAATGTTATGAGGAATCCAAGAAATTGTTTGAATTGCAGGCTTTGAACAAGTTTGTTCATCAGGGAAGTTGAGCTCATTGAATAGCGGTAATTGTGAGGTAAAAATACAGATGCTATACAGTAAAAAAAAGGGGTGAAGGAAACCTTCACCCCTGACTTAATGGAAATGGACTGGTTAGTCGGCCTGAACCGCCAATATTTCTTCGCCGCCCGCCATTTTGGTGCGGATTTTGGCTTCGATTTCTGCCATCATTTCTGGGTTGTCTTGGATGAGTTCTTTTACAGCATCTCTACCTTGACCCAGTTTGGTGGTTTCGTAGCTATACCAACTACCGCTTTTTTGGATGATGTTGGCATCCACTGCGATGTCTAATACTTCACCGGCTCTGCTAATGCCTTTTCCGTACATGATGTCAAATTCAACCACGCGGAAAGGTGGTGCCACTTTGTTTTTGGCCACTTTAACTTTCGTGCGGTTACCCATTACATCGTCGCCATCTTTGATTTGGGCATTTCTGCGAATATCCAAACGAATGGATGCATAAAATTTGAGGGCATTACCACCAGTTGTGGTTTCGGGGTTACCGAACATCACGCCAATTTTCTCCCGCAATTGGTTAATGAAGATACAGATACAACCAGTTTTGCTGATGGTTCCTGTTAATTTTCTTAACGCTTGACTCATCAAACGGGCATGTAAACCCATCTTACTATCGCCCATATCGCCTTCTATTTCTGCGCGAGGTACCAAGGCGGCTACTGAATCCACAACCAATACATCAATGGCGCCAGAACGAATGAGATTGTCTGCAATTTCTAAAGCCTGTTCCCCGTCATCTGGTTGGGCAATCAATAAATTGGATGTGTCGATACCTAAGTTTTCGGCATACAATTTATCAAACGCGTGTTCTGCATCGATAAAGGCACAAATGCCACCCTTTTTTTGTGCTTCGGCAATGGTATGTAAGGCAATGGTCGTTTTACCACTGCTCTCAGGTCCATATATCTCAACGATTCTGCCCCGAGGAAACCCACCCACGCCAAGTGCCAAATCCAAACCGAATGATCCGGTTGAAATGACATCTACAACCACGCTACGCGTGTCATCCATTTTCATCACAACGCCCTTGCCATACGTTTTCTCCAAACGCTCAATGGTCTGCTTCAGGGCCTTCATTTTTTCTTGTTGTTCGCTCATAACTATCTATTTAAATAACCGATTAATTGCTTTCAATGAATTCAAAACTAGTGAAATTGTTTATATAATTGTCAAATATATGATTAAAATTTTATCAACAATGAGAAAAAGGACGTCTAGCGGGGTGGATTTGCAAATTTTGCAAAACAAATTTTTGGATCAAGGAAAAACTGCCATGAACAACAACGAGTTGCTGGTATTGGTTTTGGGCAACGGCAGAAAATCGGTGCGGTCGGAGACATTGGCAAGCAGGCTTTGGGAGCACTGCGCGGGGGATTTGCGGAGTTTGGGACAGATGTCGGCCGAGGAATTACTTGTGGTAGAGGGATTGGGTGAGGCAGGCGTTGTGACCTTGTCGGCCGCCTTGGAGCTGGGACGTAGGCGGGCAATTGAAGATGCTCGCACACGTCAGATTAGGAATCCACAGGATGCTGTGTCTGTATTACGGCCATTGTTTATGGATTCTGTGGTGGAATCTTTTTATGTTGTTTATCTGAATCGAGCCAATCGCATTTTGCGTTTGGAATGCGTGAGTGTGGGTGGGATGACGGGTACCGTGGTGGATGTTCGATTGGTTTTCAAAAGGGCTTTGGAGCTTAGGGCCAGTGCGCTGGTCTTGAGTCACAATCATCCATCGGGGAACGACCGTCCTTCTGAGGCAGATGATCGTTTGACTGAGCAATTCATCAAAGCCGGCAAGTTGTTGGATATCTCCATCATTGATCATGTGATTATTGCGGGACACTTACATTATAGTTATGCAGAAGAGGGTATGCTTACCCGGTGATGGTGGCTTTGTACAAGGTTGTGCCAAAAAAGAGTGAAATTTCACGGAAAGGTGGGGTTTCATTCTATCAATTTCTGTGCGGAAACATTAAATTTGCATACTTATGAATCAATTCAACGCCCTTTATTCGGAGTCGTTTGCCGATCGCCACATCGGACCAAGACAAAGTGATTTGAATGCCATGCTTGCTACCATTGGTGCCAAGAGCTTGGACGATCTGATTGATCAGGTAGTTCCTGAGAACATCCGCTTGAAAAATCCATTGAATGTGGATGCTGCGATCAGCGAAGTTGAATTTTTGTCGATGTTGCGTGAAAAAGCAGCGAAAAACAAAACCTATAAGAATTTCATCGGGATGGGCTATTACAATACCCACACCCCAGGTGTGATTTTGCGTAACATCATGGAAAACCCAGGATGGTATACCCAATACACGCCTTATCAGGCAGAGATCAGCCAAGGTCGTTTGGAAGCCCTTTTGAACTACCAAACCATGGTGATCGACCTTACCGGTATGGAGTTGGCCAATGCGTCTTTGTTGGACGAAGGCACAGCGGCGGCTGAGGCGATGAATATGTTTTATGGGTTGGACAAGAAGAGTGCGGCGCACCGCTTTTTCGTAGACAACAGCGTATTCCCTCAAACGGTTGACATTTTGATCACTCGCGCGGAGCCCATCGGCATAGAAATCGTACGTGGAGATTATAAAACATTTGCTGCTGATGCATCTTTCTTTGGGGCTTTGGTTCAATACCCCAATGCGGATGGCAGTGTTGAGGATTATAAAGCATTTGTGGTTGCTTGTAAGGCGGCCAATGTGAAGACTTGTTTTGCTTCTGATTTGATGGCGTTGACGTTGTTGACCCCTCCCGGTGATTTTGGTGCTGATTGCGTAGTGGGTAATACCCAACGTTTTGGTGTGCCATTGGGCTTTGGCGGACCGCATGCGGCGTTCTTCGCAACCAAAGACGAGTTCAAGCGTTCAATACCTGGTCGTATCATTGGTGTATCCATTGATGCCGAGGGCAACCGTGCATTGCGTATGGCTTTGCAAACCCGTGAGCAGCACATTAAACGTCAGAACGCGACTTCAAACATTTGCACCGCGCAGGTTTTGTTGAGCATTATGGCGGGTATGTTTGGTGTTTATCACGGTCCAGAAGGATTGAAAAAAATCGCTCAGCGCATCCATGCGTTGGCGGCTTCTTTGGGCGATGCGATTGTAAAGACCGGCAACGGCGTATACAGTTTGCAACACGGTCATTTCTTTGATACGATTTTGGTTAAGGTACCTCGCACAGAGACCATACAAGCGTTGGCTTTGGCTGAGGGTATCAACTTGAGATACAGCGATGGCGTGGTGGGAATTTCAGTGGATGAAACCACAACCATGGCAGATGTAGAAAAATTGGTGGGCATTTTTGCCCGTGCCATTGAAGGTGTTGCTGCTAAGCCTGAGGGTTCAGTATCGCACAAATTGCCAGCGGCGTTGTTGCGTGAGAGCAATTTCATGTTGCACCCCGTATTCAACCGATACCATTCAGAGCATGAGATGTTGCGTTATATCAAGTCGTTGGAAGCCAAGGATTTGAGTTTGTGTCACTCCATGATTTCTTTGGGTAGCTGTACCATGAAATTGAACGCCACCACGGAAATGATTCCTGTGACTTGGCCCGAATTTAACAGTTTGCACCCATTTATTCCCGTGGATCAAGCGAAGGGTTACATGGAGATCATCGAGGAGTTGAACAAAGATTTGAGTGAGATCACCGGTTTCCATACCATGAGCATGCAACCAAACTCTGGTGCTCAGGGTGAGTATGCTGGTTTGATGGTGATTCGTGAATATTTCAAGGATCGCGGCGAATCGCACAGAAACATCGCTTTGATTCCATCGAGCGCACACGGCACCAATCCAGCTTCGGCGGTGATGGCGGGTATGCAGGTGGTGGTATCGCAGTGTGATGAAAACGGAAACATCGATGTGGAGGATATCCGCGCGAAGGCCGAGCAATACAAAGACAATTTGGCTTGTTTGATGGTGACCTACCCAAGTACGCACGGGGTGTTTGAGGCGGCGATTACCGAATTAACAGATATCATTCACCAGAATGGTGGACAGGTTTATATGGATGGTGCGAACATGAATGCGCAGGTTGGATTGACATCGCCCGGTATGATTGGGGCGGATGTTTGTCACTTGAACTTGCACAAAACGTTCTGTATTCCTCACGGTGGGGGTGGTCCTGGTATGGGTCCGATCGGCGTTGCCAAGCACTTGGCGCCTTATTTGCCGGGTCATGCCGTGGTAGATATGGGTCCTGAAAAGGCGATGCATGCTGTGAGTGCTGCTCCATGGGGTAGTGCGAGTATTTTGTTGATCAGCTATGCTTACATCAAGATGATGGGCGGTGCGGGTTTAACAAATGCCACGAAGTATGCGATTTTGAATGCCAACTATATCAAGGCGCGTTTGGAATCTGAGTACCCAGTATTGTACAAAGGTGCCAGCGGATTTGCTGCCCACGAGATGATTTTGGATACCCGTAAATTCAAGGTCTGTCACGTAGAAGCGGAAGACATCGCCAAGCGATTGATGGACTACGGATACCATGCACCTACTTTGAGTTTCCCGGTTGCGGGTACCTTGATGGTGGAACCAACAGAGAGTGAGAGCAAGGAAGAGTTGGATAAATTCTGCGATGCGATGTTGAGCATTCGTGAAGAGATTCGCGAGGTTGAGGAGGGTAAATATTCTCAGGACAACAACGTGTTGAAGCATGCG
>Ga0255113_1000024_pt1 | contig 40141 bp, 36 predicted proteins | sample Law_Yuk_RepC_8h_FD_188473 | JGI IMG/M metagenome (GOLD analysis project Ga0255113, IMG submission 188473) | Freshwater microbial communities from St. Lawrence River, New York, United States - Law_Yuk_RepC_8h | ecosystem: Environmental > Aquatic > Freshwater > River | place: USA: New York... | reverse complement strand
GAATTGCGTATCGGTTGCCGACTTTAAGTCCCGAAACTGTGAGGGGCTGCGCCATGGTGGCGGTGTCACCTGATTCCAACTGCTCATCGCAAGGCATGGGCAAACCCAGTCGTTCCAGGTTTTCCTTGAAGCCCTGTGCGTTGGACAAGGACTTCACCTTGACGAAATCTCCAAATTTCATGTTTCAGTTTCCAAGATAGGGGTTGTCATTCAAGTCGGAAAAAAACGGTTGCCTGCCATGGTCACTTCATCGTTTGAAGTGACTGATGAAAAGCATCATAACCATTTGGTTACAAGTGATAAGTGCAGGTTTAATCGGACGTTGATTGAGTATCGATGTGAATTAATTCAACGAGTGTTTTCAATTAATTGAAAATTTGGCATCAGTTCAGAAAGTTGTCCGCTGTGTACCAAGGTACTAGCTGCTTCAATATCAGGTGATAGCCAACGATCCTGATCCATGAAAGCCACTTTTTCTCTCAAAATACTCATTGCCTTTTCTAGAGCAACTGAGGATTGCAAAGGCCTCAGAAACTCTATGCCCTGAGCAGCAGCGAGCCATTCAATGCTGAGAATATAAGCCGTATTGCGAACCATGCTTTGCAGACGCCTTGCTGCAAAGGTGGCCATACTGACATGGTCTTCTTGATTTGCGCTGGTAGGCAAGCTGTCAACGCTAGCAGGATGTGCCAAAGACTTGTTCTCTGAAGCTAGCGATGCTGCGGTCACATGAGCAATCATGAAGCCACTGTTAAGCCCGGCATCTTTGGTTAAGAAGGGTGGAAGTTGCGAAACATTGCTGTCTATCAGCATGGCAATGCGCCTTTCCGCTATTGCACCCACTTCTGCAATGGCCAAGGCCAAGCCATCTGCAGCTAAAGCAACAGGCTCGGCATGAAAGTTACCGCCAGACAACATCACGCCGTCATTGGCAAAGACAAGTGGATTGTCTGTGACGGCATTGGCTTCGATGGTTAAGATTTGAATGGCGTGCTTGATTTGATCTAGGCATGCACCAACCACTTGAGGTTGGCATCTGAGGCAGTAGGGGTCTTGAACCCGATCATCGCCTTCGCGGTGTGAGTTTCTGATCTCACTGCCAGCCAGTAGATTTCGGTAGACCTTGGCAACTTCAATTTGTCCGAGCTGTCCTCGCAATGCGTGAATGCGTGCGTCAAAGGGACCATCACTGCCGCGCGCAGCATCTATGGTGAGTGCGCCTATTACCAAACCTGCTTCAAAGACAGGTTCGAAACTAAACAGCGCATGCAAGGCCAAAGCCGTGGATGTTTGGGTTCCGTTGATGAGGGCCAAACCTTCCTTTGCCTCTAAAGTTAAAGGCGCAATACCTGCATCTTTTAGGGCTTCAAGGGCTGGTTTTTTAACACCACTCACCCATATATAGCCTTCGCCAAGTAAGGCCAAAGTCATGTGCGCAAGCGGTGCTAAATCACCAGAGGCACCGACAGATCCTTGGGAGGGTACGTCTGGAACCAATCCGGCATTGTGAACAGCCAAAAGCGTATCAATGACGACTTCTCTGACGCCTGAATAGCCACGCGCTAAGCTGGCAGCTTTGGTGGCCATCATGAGCCGAATGATGGGTGCAGAGAGTGGCTCGCCAACACCCACGCTGTGTGATCGAATTAAATTCAGCTGCAAGGTATGCAGCTGCTCTTTGTTGATACGTTGGTTAGCCAGTTTGCCAAAACCTGTGTTGACGCCGTATACGGGTGCATCGCCATTGGCATAAGCCTCTACCAAAGCTTGACTCTTGTGAATGTCTGGTCTGCAGCTATCTGGCAATGCAATGAACTGTTGATGTCCATGAATCAACTTCAACTGCTCAAGTGTCATGAGTCCTGGCTTTAAAACCAGAGGGTGGCGAGATGATGAAATCATGTGGAAACCTTTAGTTCAAGAAATCAGCATCTGCCAGCTTGAGTTACTCGAGCCCGCTCGCCCGCCTAACTTCGATTCGAATTTCTTCTGTCAGCCTGGCCTTCAGCTCTGAAAATACAGGTGTCGTTTTGACAGAGTAATGGCGAGGGTAGGGCAGCTCAATCGGCAAGTCGCATTTAATGCGGCCGGGCCTTGCACTCATCACCATGACGCGATTGCCCATGAAAATGGCTTCATCGATATCGTGCGTTACAAAAAGAACTGTTTTCCTCTCAGATTGCCAAATGTCTTGAAGCAACTCCTGCATCAATTCGCGTGTTTGATGGTCTAGAGCGCCAAAAGGCTCATCCATGAGCAAGATGCGCGGGTCATTTGCCAATGATCGCGCCAAGGCCGTTCTTTGCTGCATGCCACCTGAAAGTTGCTTGGGAAAATGCTTTGCAAAGTCCTGCAGACCAACTTGCTTTAAAAATTTATGAGCAATTTCATGTTGGTCAGCTAAGGGCAAGCCCTTTTCGCGCAAACCAAAACAAACATTTTCCAAAACGTTGAGCCATGGAAAGAGGGTGTAACTTTGAAACACCATGCCCCGATCGGCGCCTGGGCCTGTGACGCGAACGCCTTCTAGCGTAATTTCACCTGACGACGGCGTGTCAAGACCAGCAACCATGCGAAGCAGAGTCGATTTACCGCACCCTGATGGACCCAGAATGGTGATGAAATCATTTTCTTCAACATTGAGGTCGGTAGCGGTCAATGCTTGAGTGATTGCACCATGGGTGCTGAATGTTTTACTAACTTGAGATATTTGAAGAATGGACATTTTTTAACTTAAACGTGCCCATGGGAAGAGCCATCGGTTGAAAGTTTTGAAGGCGATGTCGGTAATTAAACCAATCAAGCCGATCACGATGATGCCAAAAATAATTTGATCGGTGGCCATCAAGGCTTGACTGTCAGTGATCATGTGGCCTATGCCGTTTGAAGCGCCAATCAGTTCAGCCACAATGACATAGGTCCATGCCCAACCTAAAACCATTCTCAAGGTCTCGGCTAACTCGGGAGATGCACTTGGCAATAGAACACGCGTGACCACACCGCTGTCTTTGGCGCCCAGTGTGTAGGCTGCTTCTACCAAATCACGCCTTGTGTTGCCCACAGAGACGGCGATCATGAGAATCAATTGAAAAAATGAGCCAATGAAAATAACGGCTAATTTTTGTGCTTCACCAATGCCCGCCCACAAAATTAAGAGCGGAATAAAAGCGGAAGCAGGTAAGTACCTGGCGAAGCTGACAAAAGGCTCTAGAAGGGCTTCAATGGGTTTGTAGGCGCCCATTAAAATCCCAATGGGAATTGCAAGAATGGCTGCAATAAAGAAGCCACCTAAGACCCTCCAAACAGTCATGCCAATGTCATACGCAAAACCTTGGTTGACCAGGAGATCAACACCCGATCGAACCATGGTGATGGGGTCGGCCAAAAATGTCTTTGAGACGTATCCACCTAATGTGGCAAAGGCCCACACTGCAAAGAAAATAACAAAGAATAAAATACCCAGCGCCACTTTGGCGCTGGGCGATACGGGCTGTAATGGCCGCATTGTGCTTACCTGATGAAGCGCGTATCAGCCAATTTGCTCATGTCTGGCAATTGCTTGATGATGCCGGCTTCTAGCAACAAATCTGCAGCCTCTTTGCTAAATTGCGCATGCTCACCGCTGAAGAACTTCAGATTAGCGGCACGATCTTGCCAACGCAAATATTTTTGGCTGGCTTCAAAAGCCTCGCCTGATTGTTTGACATCGGCACCCATGATTTCAAAACTTCTCTTGGGCTCCTTGCTGATCATTTCTACGGCTTCAAAGTAGCTGTCTGCAATGGCTTTTGCTGCTTTTGGATTGTCAGCTAGGAATTTGGGAACACAGCCGAAGGTGTCCATGATCATTGGATAGTCAAGTGTTGTCGCAATGATCTTGCCAGCTTCTGGTTTGGCGCGAACAGCGCTGAGGTAAGGCTCATAAGTCAAGGCAGCATCAAGTCCCGCATTGCCCGCAATCATGGCATTGGCCGCAGCTTGGGGCTCAAGGTTCACGATCTTGACGTCTTTGGTGGACATGCCGTTTTTCTTCAACATCCAAGCCAAAGTAAAGTAGGGAGCTGTGCCTGGCGCACTGGCTGCAACAGTTTTGCCTTTCAGGTCGGTAATTTTGGCAATGTCGTTCTTCACGACCATGCCGTCGGCACCGAAGCTTTTATCGAGTTGAAAAATTTGAGTGGTTGCAACGCCATTGGCATTCCAAACAATCCACGTTTCAACGGTGGTCGCTGCGCATTGCACATCGCCGGAAGCCAAGACCAAATGGCGATCTTTTTGGGGTACTTTGCGCAAAGTGACATCCAAGCCATTTTTCTTAAAAATGCCAGCTTCTTTGGCCAGTGTCAGGGGTGCAAAACCAGTCCAACCAGAAAGAGCAATGCTCACTTTGGTTTCTTGTGCGAGTGCGACACAGCTTAGGGTTGATGCGAGTGCTAAGGTAACGAGATGTTTCATGCGAGCTCCTTGGTGATTGAAAGTTAAAGTGAAAAAATACAGCGGAAAAAAATGAATCAAGACATCATGGGCAATTGCAAATGATTTAGCTTGGCGGATTCTTTGGCCAAGTCATAACCTGCATCTGCATGCCGCATAACGCCTGTGGCAGGGTCGTTGAAAAGAACCCTAGACAGCTTTTCATCGGCTGCATGAGTACCATCACAAACAATGACCACACCTGAGTGTTGTGAATAACCCATGCCCACACCACCGCCGTGGTGCAAGCTGACCCAGGTGGCGCCACTGGCCGTGTTAAGCAGAGCGTTGAGCAAAGGCCAATCACTGACGGCATCACTGCCATCCATCATGGCTTCGGTTTCGCGATTAGGCGATGCAACTGATCCACTGTCTAAATGGTCTCTGCCAATGACAATGGGACCTTTAAGCTCGCCATTTCGAACCATTTCATTGAAGGCCAAACCAGCCAAATGACGTTCTCCTAAACCAATCCAGCAAATGCGCGCGGGCAAACCTTGAAAGCTGATTCGCTCTTCCGCCATTTCCAGCCAGCGGTGCAAATGCTTGTGATTTGGGAACAGTTCCTTCATCTTGGCATCGGTTTTTAAAATATCTTCTGGGTCGCCACTCAGTGCAACCCAGCGAAATGGGCCGATGCCTTGGCAAAACAAAGGTCGAATGTAGGCAGGCACAAAACCGGGGTAGTCAAACGCGTTCTCGACACCGTAATCTTTGGCAACTTGTCTTAGGTTGTTGCCGTAATCAACGGTTGGAACGCCCATTTCATGGAAGGCCAACAAGGCCTTCACGTGGATGGCGCATGACTCACCTGCGGCCTTCGTGAGTGCCGCATGGTGACTTGGATCTTTTTGCGCCGCACGCCAGTCTTGAATCGACCAACCAATGGGCAAGTAGCCATTGATGATGTCGTGTGCCGATGTTTGGTCTGTGACAATATCGGGGCGCATGCCGCCTTGCTTTGCGATTTCAACCAGTTGGGGTAACAATTCAGCAGCGTTGCCACACAAGGCGATGGACACTGCTTCTTTGCGGGTCGTATGGTAAGCAATCATGTCAAGCGCCTCTTGAACTGTGGCTGCTTGCTTGTCTACGTATTTTGTTTTTAAACGAAAATCAATGCTTGATTGTTGGCATTCAATGTTGAGTGAACAAGCCCCAGCAAAAGTAGCGGCCAAAGGCTGTGCACCGCCCATGCCACCCAAACCCGCTGTCAAAATCCAGCGACCGGCTAAATCGCCATTGAAGTGTTGTCTGCCGGCTTCAACAAAGGTTTCGTAGGTCCCTTGAACAATGCCTTGGCTGCCAATGTAGATCCAGCTGCCTGCAGTCATTTGGCCGTACATCATGAGTCCGGCACGGTCCAGTTCATTGAAGTGTTCCCATGTGGCCCACTTTGGGACCAAATTGGAATTGGCCAGCAAAACGCGCGGTGCTCCGGTGTGAGTTCTAAAAATGCCTACGGGTTTACCCGACTGAATGAGCAGTGTTTCATCGGGTTTGAGGGCTCGAAGTGATTCCAAGATGGCTTCAAAACAATCCCAGTTCCTTGCAGCTTTGCCAATGCCGCCATAGACCACGAGTTCATCTGGATTTTCAGCGACTTCCGGGTCTAGGTTGTTTTGAATCATTCGGTAAGCGGCCTCAATTTCCCAGTTGGCACAACTGATCTCCGGACCGCGAGGTGCTCTAACTGGACGCGCTTTTCTAAGCAGACTGTTTGGAATGATTGGAGCGTTCATGATGTCGGAAAGTGTCAATGTGATTTAAAGTAAGTTAATCCTAGTTGTCTATACAACTTATGTCAATCGGAGTATTCTCTAGATCATGAAATTAGAAAAAGTGCCCATTTACGAGCAGGTCAAAGTATTCATTCGCACCAAAATCAAGAGTGGTAATTGGGTTGCGGGTAACCCCGTGCCCAGTGAAAGTGCCTTCATGCACCAGTTCGGCGTGAGCCGCATGACGGTCAATAGAGCTCTTCGAGAACTGATGGCCGAAGGTGTCGTGAGGCGAGTTCAGGGATCTGGTACTTTTGTGGCTGAAATTGACCAAGTGTCTTCAAAGCTTGAAATTCGAGACATTCAAGAAGAGATTGAAGAACGGGGTCATGTGCATGGCACCGAAATTATTTTCGCCGGCAAAACAAAAGCAAACAAAGCGCTCGCAACTTGTTTCAACTTGCCTGCCAAAAGTCTACTTTTTCACACCATCATGGTTCACCTTGAAAACGGTGTGCCCCTTCAATTTGAAGATCGGTATGTCAACCCCCGCTTGGCGCCTGATTATTTATCTGTAGACTTTTCCTCGACAACTCCCACACGGCACTTGCTAGATGTGGTCCCTGTGACCAGCGCCTCCTATTCCATTGAAGCAGCTTTGCCAAATGACCTAGAAGCGCGGTATTTGAAAATTAAAACTTCGCAGCCCTGTTTGGTCATGGTGAGAACCACAGCCAGTTCAAATCAGGTAGCCTCTTTGGCGCGGCTGATTTATCCTGCCAGCAGGTACAGTTTTAAAGGCGCATTTCAATGACGCAATTGCAAGATTGGCATCAGATTCGCCTTCAAGACACCCCTGTCAGTCCTTGGAAAAATGGCGGTGGTACCACCCAGTCCTTGGTTTGTTGGCCCAGTCCATCGGATTGGGTATTTCGCATGTCTGTGGCGCGCATCGACAGCGATGGGCCATTCTCGGAATTTAAAGGTGTTGACCGGTGGTTTGCGGTACTCAGTGGCGAGGGCGTTGTTTTGCAGTTTCCAGAGCGCCGGGTCGAGGTGGGCGCCTTGGATGCAGCTGTTCAATTTTCTGGTGATCTGCCCTGTCAGTGTTCGTTGACCAATGGGCCCACAGTTGATTTCAATTTGATGGTCCAGGGTGTTTCTGCCAATATGGCCAGAATTTACCGTTCGCCATATGTTGCAAAATTCAAAGCACAAACCACATTGGCAATCTTTGTTGTAGAAGCGGGTGGACGTGTTCGGATGGGTTCTCAGAATTACGAACTCAATGCAAATTCTTTGTACTGGATCACGCTTGACCATGACCTTGAGATTGAATTCAATGACATGCACCTGCTGCTAATTCAAATGGAGTCTTTTCTATGAGTTTTGAGATTTGGGAAAACGCTCGTCTTGCAACAATGCAAGAGGGTCAAGATGCCAACTATGGCTTGATAGAAGATGGTGCACTTGTTGTTGAGGGAGAGCGTTTGGCATGGGTTGGAATGCGGTCCAAGATGCCTGCGCAGTACCGCCATGGCGCAGTGCTGCATGACGCACACCATGCACTGATTTCGCCTGGTTTAATTGATTGCCATACTCATTTGGTCTATGGCGGACACCGTGCCAATGAATTTGAATTGCGCTTGAATGGTGCAAGCTATGAAGACATTGCACGTGCTGGTGGCGGTATTAAATCGACAGTACAAGCCACGCGTTTGGCCACAGAAGCGCAACTCTTTGAAGCCGCTACAAAGCGTCTGACCAATTTGCTTAAGGAAGGTGTGACGACACTTGAGGTGAAATCTGGTTATGGCTTGTCACTGGCACAAGAAGCAAAGTGTTTGCGGGTTGCTAGGCAATTGGCACAACATCACCCTGTGCAAATCAAAAACACGTTTTTAGGGGCGCATGCTGTGCCACCAGAATTTCAAGACAATCCCGATGCTTACATCGATTCAGTGGTCGCCATGATTGAACCGCTGAAGGCCGAGGGCTTGATCGATGCCGTCGATGCTTTCTGTGACCGAATTGGATTTACATATTCACAAACAGAAAAGGTTTTCAAAGAAGCACAACGGCTGAATTTGCCTGTCAAGTTGCACGCAGAGCAACTGACAGACAGTCACGGCGCCTCCTTGGCTGCAAAGTATGGCGCTTTAAGTTGTGATCATTTGGAATGGTTAAGCGAAGAGGGCGTAGCTGCCATGGCAAAGGCTGGTACCGTGGCAGTTTTGTTGCCGGGTGCGTTCTATTTTCTTCGTGAGACCAAACTGCCGCCCATTGAACTCTTAAGGCAACACCAAGTGCCAATGGCCATCTCTACCGATTCCAACCCAGGCAGTTCACCCTGCACATCTATTTTGTTGATGTTAAATATGGCGTGTACTTTCATGCGCCTAACGCCACAAGAGGCCTTGGCTGGCGTCACCCGAATAGCAGCGCAAGCCTTGGGTTTGAAAGATCGAGGTGCTTTGATTGCAGATCAGCGTGCCGATTTTGTTTTATGGGATGTCAAACATCCCGCTGAACTGGCCTATGCATTTGGATCCAATCCTTGTTTGTCAACCGTATGGGGTGGGCGAGTTCGAGAAACATCTTCAGTTCAAAATCATCATTAAAAAAATGACACTTACTTTTAATCTACACCAAGGCACAGCGCCCTTACTTGTCAGCATGCCCCACTTAGGCGTAGCCTTGCCTGATGAGTTAAAACCAAATTATGTACCTCGTGCCTTAGAGGTAGAAGATGCGGATTGGCACTTGAACCATTTGTACAATTTTCTGAAAGAAATGGGTGCCAGTATTTTGACGCCTGTATTTTCTAGGTATGTCATTGACCTGAATCGGCCGCCTGATGATGCACCGATGTACCCAGGGGCTTCCAATACAGAGCTTTGTCCTACACGGTTTTTCACAGGTGATCCGCTTTACAAAGAGGGTTGTCAGCCTGATGCAGATGAGAAATTGCGTCGCCGAGAAATATACTGGCAACCTTATCACCAAGCTTTGTCTGGTGAATTAAGCAGGCTGCGCTTACTGCACTCGAATGTGCTTCTGTGGGATGCGCACAGCATTCGAGGTGAAATTCCTTGGTTGTTTGACGGTAAATTGCCAGATCTGAATGTGGGTACGGCCAACGGTTTAGCCGCTGCTGAATCTGTTGGATTGGCCGTGATGGAAGTTTGTTCACAACAAGAGCAATTCACCCACGTTTTGAATGGTCGTTTTAAAGGTGGCTACATCACACGTTGCTACGGCAATCCTCAAGGTGGCATTCATGCGGTTCAACTTGAAAAATGTCAGTCTGTATATATGAATGAGCTGCCGCCCTATGAGTACAAGCCTGAGCTTGCTGCCCAAGTTCAGCCGCTACTGCATAAGATGGTGGCTGCTGCACTGAATCAAGTTAAATCATTGAGTCTATGAAATTCAAAGCTAACTTAGCCTGGATCGATGGCGCATGGGCTTCTAATGTATTTTTAGAATCGGATGTACAAGGGTTCTGGACGCACATTCAGACGAACGCGACTGATGCAGAGTCACAAGGTGCTTTAGCGCTTGGGTGTGTCATACCTGGGTTGGTCAATGCACACAGCCATGCTTTTCAAAGAGCAATCGCTGGCTTGACTGAACACAGTGATCGCTCGGGTGACGATTTTTGGAGTTGGCGCGATCGCATGTACCGAGTGGCACTGCGCGTTAGTCCCGATCATTTGGAATCAATTGCAACGTGGCTTTACAGCGAAATGCTGCGAAGCGGCTATACACATGTTTGTGAATTTCAATACTTGCATCGCAATCCAGATGGCCATGAATATGCCGATCCCTCTGAAATGACCTGGGCATTGGTCAGAGCTGCAGAAAATGCGGGAATTGGTTTAACGATGTTGCCAACTCTGTACATGAATCAGGGTTTTGGCCAGCCTGGTTTGAATTCAATGCAAAGAAGATTCGCATCTACGCCAGATTCAATTTTGAATTTGCAGCAAGCAGTTTTGCGCCACGCCAAAATAAATTCAAGACAATCAAACTTGAACGCTGGCGTAGCAATTCATTCACTCAGAGCTGTTGCGCTTGCAGAGATCGTTGGTTTAACTTCACAAAGTGGGTCTGCGCCTGTGCATATTCACATAGCCGAGCAGACGAAAGAGGTTGCAGATTGTTTGGCACATACAGGTCTTCGGCCTGTTGAATGGCTCCTTGCGAATGCGAATCTAGATGCGCGTTGGAATTTGGTGCATGCAACTCACGCATCTGCATCTGAAATCCAAGGCATCCAAGCTCAGCAAGCTTCTGTTGTCATTTGCCCAACAACTGAAGCAAATTTGGGCGATGGCTTTTTTAACCTCACTGAGGCCATGCAGCAATCTATGCGATGGTCAATTGGCACAGACAGCCATGTCAATCGGAACTGGTCAGAAGAGTTGCGTTTGTTAGAGTATGGCGGTCGATTGTCACTGCGAAAGCGCAATGTGGCATTGCTTCACAAGAATGGTTGCGGATCTACCGGGCAGGTGCTTTTTGAAAATGCAATGCAAGGCGGCTCACAAGCTGCTGGATTGCCAATGGCGGGAATTGCGATACAACAACGCGCTGACTTGCTTGAAATTGACTTGGAATCAGATTCTTTATTAGGCGTGCCATCAGAGCGCTTCATGGACGCTCTGATTTTTTCTACACCTTCAAATAACTTTAAAAGTGTATTTGTTGCGGGTAAAAAAATTGAGCACAACTCAGTTCAATGGAGAGCTGATTTTGTCAAAACAATGGCAGAACTTTAAATTGTGCTCAACGATTTGTCTCAACTGAAACTAAGTAGTGCCAGGCAGAGGCTTGTTGTGCCACAACAAGATTAGCAATACCCCAGGAATAGCCACTGCAGCTGCAGCTGGATTTGCAAATACCAAAGACAGTGACATTACGTTCAGTAGCCAAAATGAAGGTCCTCGAATGGGTCTGGCTACAAAACCTGTGTAAGCCGCACCCAGTCCCATCACCGCCACAATGGCGCAGGCAGAAGCTAATAAAAATGATGACCACGTGAAATCAATGAACAACAAGGCAGGTGAGTACACGAATGCAAAGGGTACCAAAGCTTTGCCCATAGACAGTCTGAACGCAGTCATTCCTGTGCGCATGGGTTCACTGCGTGCAATGCCAGCAGCGGCAAAAGCAGCAAGGGCTACCGGCGGCGTTACATCGGCAAGTACGCCGTAATAAAAGACGAAGAAGTGAGTAGCCAGTTGCGGTACGCCCAGACCCGCTAAAGCAGGTGCCACGATGGCGGCCAAAATAATGTAGGTTGGCGTTGTAGGCACACCAGAGCCCATGATGATGCACGCAATAGCAGTGAACAAAAGCCCAAAAAGAATGGTGACCTGATTTAGCTCAAGCACATTGAAGATGTCTAGCACCATGAACAGTTGTGCGGCAACACCCGATACATCGATAACCCAGGCCGAGAATTTGAAGCCCATGCCAGTCAATGTGGTGATGCCTAGAACAAAACCCACACAGGCACAGGCTGCACCAATACCCAAGGCTGCTTTAGCCCCCATCTCAAAGCCTTGCACCAATGCTTGAGGTCCCACAGCCAATCCGGTCATGTTTTTACCCAGCGGTCCAATCAAGCGTGGAATCCAGGAACAAGCAACCGTGAGCGTGATGCCCCAGAAAGCAGCCAGAAATGGTGTGAACTGCATCAATAGCAGGGTGACCATGACCACCAGCGGAATAAACAAATGCCATGAGCTTTTCATCACCCACATTAAAGATGGAATGTCTGCAGGGTCCATGCCTTCTAATTTCAAACGCTTCGCCTCTAGGTGCACCATGTACAAGATGGCGAAATAGTGCAGCATGGCCGGTACGATGGCCACGAGAATCAAGGTGTTGTAGGGAATGCCCAAGGTTTCGGCCATGATGAAAGCCGCAGCGCCCATGATGGGAGGCGTGATTTGTCCGCCACAAGAGGCAGAGGCCTCAACTGCACCCGCAAAGCGCGGTGAAAATCCTACTTTTTTCATCAGCGGAATGGTCATGACACCGGTAGTAACTGTGTTGGCTATGGCCGAGCCAGAGATCATGCCAAACAGACCGGACGACACCACACTTACTTTGGCGGGGCCGCCTGAAAACCGTCCTGCCGCTATGGTGGCCAGGTTCACAAACAACTGCCCCAGCCCAGTAAGCTGGGCCATGATGCCAAACAGCACAAAGTGAAAGACGAAGGTAGCCACCACGCCTACGGGAATGCCGTAGATACCTTCTGTGCCTTTGTACAAATGGGCCACAATGCGCGCGAGACTATAACCTCGGTGTGAAAGGCCACCTGGCAAATAAGGCCCCAATAAGCCATAAAAAATGGCGCCTATAGCCAACAAGGGCAGAAAGATGCCCATGGTTCTGCGGGTCGCCTCAATGACCATTGCAATCGCAATCACGCCCATCATCAGGTCAAGGGGCGTGTGTTGGCCTGGCCGCTCGATGTAAATGTTTTCAAAGAAAACCAGCAGGTACAGCGAAAATCCTGAGGCCAGCGCAGCAAACACCCAGTCTCGCCATGGGATATGAGAGTGGCTGCCATCAAAATGTTTGAAAGGCAAAGATAAGCCGGCCATCGCCACCAAGACCGCCATGAAGGCGTAGCGCATTGCATCAGGGACAGGTTCTGAGAACTTGCCCAATAGACTCCAACCCATGAACAGGTAAAACATCACAAGGCCAATTGACACCGTCCACTCCCAAGGACCTGGCATGCGTTTTTGTCGGGGGAACACTAAAAAGCACAGCCCAAGCACGACAGACAAGTGAATGGCTCGGTGCGCAATTTCGTTGTGCAGTCCAAAGCCTGCAGTGTAGAAGTGCCAGGCAGACAGGCCTGCACACAAGACCATGACAATCTTGGCACTCCATCCGGCAAGTCGGCGAAAACTCGATTCAGGATCGAACTGTTCAATCAAGCGATCGATTTCTTCTTGTTTAGTCGTCATGGGCTATCCGTTATGGCGCAGGGCAATTTTCTGCTCGCATTTCAATTGATTTTTGGCTCAGTTGACCTAATAAAAACTCACGTTGATCTGGCAACACAACTCGCATCGATTGGGCTGGCAGAGGTAAAACAACCAAGGGATCAACCACTCGATTGAGATGCAAACGCCAACCAGAGCCGTGTCGCTCTAACCGTTCACCCGAAGCCGCTTGTGAGGGTAGGCCATAACCTTCTCCTTCAAAGCGCTCTTCAATCAAATGAGCTTGCCAACCCTGCGGGCTAGATTTCCAAACATAGCGATCAAGAACGGGCGTTCCAAGCACTGAGTGGGTGAATGCTATGTCAGCTGAAGGCAAATTTGAGTTGAGTGGCAATCGAGTTAAGAGAATGCCGCTTCGGTGTTCTGTAAGAACAAGCTCGCAAGCCTGTGCGCCAAAGGGCACGCTCCACCAAGGCGTCAACAGCGCCAACGCCCATGGGGCGAGGCGCTTTGGACATCTCACTTAGCGATGCCTTTTTCTTTGTAGTAGCGCAATGCACCAGGGTGCAAGGGCACGCTAGCCACTGAGGTAGCGGTGTTCAGGGAGATATTTTTACCTTGAACGTGCACTTGACCCATGATGGCGGTGTTTTCATAAAGAGCTTTGGTGACTTCATAGGCCACGTTCTCTGGCACACCATCGTGCGTTGCCCAAATGGCCATCACTGCTAGCGTAGGCACTGCAGCAGTTTGTCCTTTGTAACTGTTGGCAGGCAATTGCACCTGAGTGTAGTAAGGCTGCTCTTTGAGCAATGTGGCCACTTCGGGGCCAGACAAAGGAATGATCTTCAGGGCGTGGCTTTGTGCAAAGTCTGTTACGGCGGCAACTGGGACGCCACCTGTGATCAGGGTGGCATGCAAGTTACCGTCCTTGATCTTGTCAACTGCTTGTGTAAAAGAAGAGCTGTCTTCTTTGACATCGGTACGGGCCATGCCATAAACCTTCAGCAAGTCCGTCACCAGTTGGTATTGACCAGAGCCTGGCGCACCAGATGAGATGCTTTTACCCTTGAGATCTTTAACACTGTTAATACCTGAATCGGCACGGGTGATGAGTTGCACAGTCTCTGGATAAAGTGCGCCAAGTGCACGCAGGTTTTTCAATGGTGCATTGGCAAACTGAGCCTTGCCGTTATAGGCTGCATCCAGAATATCAGCTGCCACAAATGACGATTCAATGTCTTTGGTACCCAGTAACTTAGCATTGCCTACCGAGGCGCCAGAGGCCTCTGCTGTGGCCGTAATTTTTTTGCCATCAACTGTTGCTTTGTTGGAAATCAATTGGGCCAACATGCCACCGAGAGGGTAATAGGTTCCACCTGTACCGCCCGTTGCAATACCAAAGAAGACGCGTTGTTGAGCGATGGCGTGGCCAGATAGGATTGCTGTTGAAGCAAGCAGTATCGTGGCAAGTCGGCGATTGAGTTTCATGGGTTTCCTTTTCAATGGGTGATGTGATTAGAATGAATGCGTTGCATTGACAAAGATTGATTCATGTACAAACACAAACCATCAGTGCTTTCCTCAACGCTATGTGCAAATTTATAATACCAACACTGTCAAATTTGCTCAATAGTCATTTACCCCCGATTCTGTTGAAACAGCTACTTGTCAGGAGTTCGAATTGAGTTCATGGGACGCAATCGTCATTGGCGCTGGCGTGATTGGAACCTCAGTTGCCTACAATTTAGCGACTCTAGGGGCCAAACGGGTCTTGGTGTTGGAGAGAGATCAAATTGGCTCTGGCACTACCGCTCAATCTAGCGGCATATTGCGGACGCATTATTCTGTCTTAGAAAATATGGCACTTGCCCAGCAGTCCTGGACTGTTTTTAATAACTTTGCAGAGCATCTGCAAGACGAGGAGGCAAGTGCTGGACTGGTTCGCTGTGGTTATCTGATTGCTTCACCTGACGGCCCCAAACTTTCTCCTTTGCGCGATGCATTGGCGGCGCAACGAGATCGTGGAATTACAGTTTCCCAATTGACGCAAATTGAGGCAGCCGAAATTCTTCCAATTTGCCGTTTTGATGACGCGGCTTTAATTGGATTTGAGCCCAATGCCGGCTTTGCCGATGCCTATTTGGTAGCTAGCAGTTATGCAAGAGCTGCTCGCAGGCTTGGTGTGAAGTTTATAGAAGGAGAGCGTGTCACGCGTTTGCACTTGCATGAATCATGTGTTTCAGGGGTAGAGACAACAAGTGGTGTTTACAGTGCGCCAGTCGTCATCAGTACGCAAAATATTTGGGCGAATGAATTGACTGAATGGACTGGAATTCACGTACCCTTGGCCCCCGAAAGGCACAAAGTCATTGCCCTCGAAGGCCCTCAGGCTTATACCTATGGCATGCCAGTCTACAAAGATTTGGGCTCTGCTGGCATGTTGTATTGCCGCAGTTATGGTGGCCGCCAAATGTTGGTCAGTGAGGGCACATCAGGCGAAATTTTAAGCGAGCCAAACAACTTACAAGGCGACATTTCGATGGACGATGTGGCCCAACTCGGTGAGCAAGTTGCCGATCGGTTCCCCTCGTTTTCTGAAGCAGGCTTAGCCTCTTCATGGACTGGTGTGTATGACGTAACCCCAGACTGGAATCCAGTCTTGGGAAATGTGCCCGAGGTTCGTGGCTTGGTAGTTGGTTTTGGTTTTTCTGGTCACGGTTTTAAACTCTCGCCTGCTGTTGGGCGTGTATTGGCACAACAAGCACTTGGCTTGCCTACAGATGTGAGTTTGCTTCCGTACTCGCTTGAACGCTTTCGAACCGGTCGCCTGCTTACTGGGCGTTATGGAGTGGGTGCGGTGGCCTGAAGCATTGCTGCAGAGATTCAACTTTGCTCGGCTACACGCTCGAGTTTCTTACTCAATACCCATGACAGCGCGAGGAAGACAATCAGCATGACTATGCCGATACCTGAGAAAGCATCGTTTAACAGCTTCTCCGAAATTTGGCCAAACGCATGGCCGGTTGATAAAACGATACCAGACCAAATTCCAGCCGCAACGAAATTGAACACCAGAAATGTCGGCCAGGATAACCGGGACATTCCGAAGGCAAATCCAGCAACACCGCGAATTCCGTGAGGATAGCGATGCAACAGAATGAGCCATACATAGTAGCGATCTACCAACCGCACAACTGTCTGAATGCTGCGTTGAAGCCTTGGGAAAGGTGAAAGCCATTGTGTACCGAAATAGCGTCCTATACCGAAGCGGATCGTATCCCCCAAAAAACTGCCAGCCCAGACCACGGGAATGAGGGTGCCAAGATTAAGAGCCTCTGTACTGGAGGCATAACCAGCAAACAGAGTTAGCAGCAGGCTGTGAGACGCAGCAAATGCGAAGATGAGTCCGTAGGCCTCATCACCGTGTAGGCGCAACAATTCAAGGAACGAAGCTAAATCGGTAGGAAAAATCAATGATGCACCACGCAATATAAAAGTTGGATGCTAACAAAGCTGTCCATTCTGTCCCGTTTCATGATTGGGCAAAGGCGGACAAAATCTAAGGAGACTAAGTTCGAAAAACCCAGCCTTTATTTACGCCAGAAGTGTGAGCTGAACAAAACCAGCACAGACAGCAGCTCCAGTCGGCCCAGCAGCATGGCAAAACTCAACACACCTAGCTGGAAGGGGCTCAGGCCGCCGTAATTGCCTGAGGGTCCGACTTCACCCAAGCCAGGGCCGATGTTGTTGACGGTAGCAATCACAGCCGAAAATGCAGTCACAACATCCAAGCCACTGAGCAAGAGCAGCATGCTCAGACTCATGGTGACACCGCCATAAATGAGCATGAAGCCAAGCACCGCCGTCATGACCGACATGGGTATTACGGTACCGCCTAGCGTGACCGGGTTGATGACACGGGGGTGGATGATGCGAACCAACTCGCGCCGGGCTTGCTTAACCAGCAAGACCATGCGCACCATCTTGATGCCGCCACCCGTGGAGCCCGCACACGTTGCAAAGCAGCCCAAAAACATCAACAAGATCGGAGCAAACACCGGCCACTGTGTGTAATCGGTGGCGGCATAACCTGTGGTGGTGGCCAAAGACACCACATGGAAGGCACTGATCCGCAAGGCCTCCATCCCGTCGTCGTAAACACCATGCGCCAACAACAAAGCCATCACCAACAAGGTGGCCACCAACAAAACCGCCAAGTAGGTTCGGATTTCACGATCGTTGCTGATGGGGGCAATGGAGCGGCTGCGCAGCACAACAAAGTAGCGCACAAAACTGATTCCCGCCAAGGTCATGAACACGATGGCCACCCACTCGACCATGGGCGAGTTGAAGTGCCCAAAACTGGCATCGTAGGAAGAAAAACCACCCAAGCCCATGGTGGTGCACATGTGCATGAAGGCATCGGCCCAGCTCATACCGGCCCAGCGGTAAGCCAACAGGCAAGCGCCAGAAAACAAGAAGTACACGCCCCACAAGCCCCGCGCTGTTTCGGCAATGCGGGGGGTGAACTTGGTGTCTTTCATGGGGCCGGGCGTTTCGGTTTTGTAAAGCTGCATGCCGCCCAATCCCAACATGGGTAACACTGCCACAACCAACAGCATGATGCCCAGCCCCCCGATCAGCTGCAAAAAGCAGCGCCATATATTGACCGAAACCGGCAAATGATCAAGCCCCGTTAAAGCTGTGGCGCCCGTGGCGGTAAGCGCGCTCATGGCCTCAAAGTAAGCTTTGAACCAAGTGATTTCAGGCACTAAAAACATCAGGGGCAGGGCGGAGTAGGCTGGCAAAACCAACCACACCATGTTGACCAACAAGAAGCCGTCTTTGGTCTTTAATTCACGCCGATGGTTTTGAGTGATCGCCGCCAATGCCAAGCCACTGAGTGCCGTTAAACCAGAGACAGCCAACCAAATCAATTGCAAATCTTGGTGATCTTCAAACCAGGCCCAAATACCCGGCACCAAAAAAGTCACCGAGAACGCAATCAAGATGCGTGCCATCAAGGACAGCACAGGTGCAAAGAAAGTGAACATCACCCAAAAAAGGTCGCGCTGACCTGAAAAAGTTTTTCCACCGCACGCACATCGCGTTTGTTGGGGATGAACAAGATGATGTGGTCATCGGCCTCTATCAGGGTGTCGTGGTGAGGCATTAGCACCTCTGATTGATTGTCCTGGCCACGCACAATAGCGCCCATGCTCACGCCTTGGGGCAGTTTGATTTGTTCGACACGGCGCCCCACCAATTTCGACGTCTTGATGTCACCTCGTGCAATGCCCTCCAGCGCCTCGGCTGCGCCACGGCGCAGGCTGTGTACCGCGGCCACATCGCCACGACGCAGGTGCGCCAACAACTCGCCAATCACGGTTTGCGCAGGTGAGATCGCGATGTCAATCGTGCTGCCTTGCATCATGTCGGCATATGCACGGCGGTTGATCAGGGCCATGACGCGCCTCGCGCCCATGCGTTTGGCCAGCATGGCCGACATGATGTTGTCCTCGTCGTCGCTGGTCAGCGACAGAAACAAATCCATCTCGTTCACACTCTCTTCGTGCAACAAGTCTTCATCGGCACCGTCGCCATTCAGAATTAAGGTGCTGGAAGGCAACTGACTGGCCAAATATGCGCAGCGATTTTTATCGCGTTCGATCAGCTTCACATCGTATTGGTCCGCCAGAATGCGTGCCAAACGCAAGCCCACCTTGCCGCCACCGGCCAGCATCAGGCGCCTTACAGGCTGGTCAGTTTTGTGGATGCCGGCCAACACGGAGGTAATTTTGCGGGTGTCTGCCAACACAAACACCTCGTCGCCCGGCAATATGCGGGTCTCGGGCAAGGCGTCCACCTGCGTGTCTTGCCGGTACACGGCCACCACGCGCATCTCGGCATCCGGAAGTCGGTCGCGAAACTCGGCAATGGTGTGGTTTACCAGCAGGCTGTCGGCGGCCGCACGCACCACGATCAGGCTGACGCGGCCGTCGGCAAATTCAAGTACTTGCAAGGCCTCGGGGTACTGGATGAGCTGCTCTATGTAGCGCATGACTGACTCTTCAGGACAGATCACATGGTTAACGGCAAACCCCGACTTGCCCAACAACTCATCGCCCTCGTTGAACTCGGGTGAGCGCAGACGGGCGATGGTGGTGGGCACGCTGAAAACGTCGTGGGCGATCTTGCAGAACACCAAGTTTGACTCATCTGCCGCGGCGCAACCAATGACCATGTCAGCGTCTTGGGCCCCGGCTTCGCGCAGCACCGAGGGTTGAATTCCGTTACCCACTACACCGCGCAGGTCCAAGCGCTCTTCGAGCAGCCTGAGGCGAGCCGGATCTTGGTCGATGACGGTGATATCGTTTTGCTCGGAAACCAGGCTTTCAGCGACGCTTTCGCCCACACGGCCGGCGCCCAGGATGATGATGTTCATGGGGTCAAATGATACGTGAGCCGAGCTTCTAAAGGGGTATTTAGGCGTTCAAAAGAGGCTCTGGACATTGATTTTTGCACTTTTTAGCCAACTCGCGATGGCATAGCTCAACTTTTTCGAACCCCGAGGCACAATCGCTTTACCAGCGACGGCCGTCTCTAGAAAACGACATTTTGAAGGCTGCCAAGTTGCAAGTGCAGATACTCTTCATAATGCAGACTTAAAGAAGATCACAAAAAGTAATCAAAATGAAACCCAACAAAATTAAGCAACTATGGGCGCAAGGCAAGCCTGTTACCTTGGGATGGATCTCCATTGCCAACACCTTTACAGCTGAAATCATGGCCAGACAAGGTTTTGATGCAGTGTGTGTAGATATGCAGCATGGCGTGACTGGCTTGAGCAACTTGATGGAAATGCTGCAAGCAGTTTCAGCAACCGATGCGGCCCCAGTCGTGCGTGTGGGGTGGAATGAGCCAGCCGCCATCATGAAAGCCTTGGACTTCGGCGCCTCGGCCATCATTGTTCCCCTGATCAATAACGCCGCGGAAGCCCGTAAGGCAGTTTCGGCTTGCCGCTATCCACCAGTGGGTGACCGTTCGTCAGGTCCTGTCCGTGCTTTGCAAATTCACGGCCCAGATTATTTTTCTAAAGCCAATGATGAAATCCTGTTGATGGCCATGATCGAGACGAAAGAAGGCTTGAATAATTTGGAAGAGATTTGCGCGACACCCGGTGTAGATGTCATCTACATTGGCCCCGCTGATCTTTCTTACGCTTTGGGCATGGCACCCCGCGCTGACAACCCAGATCCGCTTCACATGTCTACCTGCGATCGCATTAAAGAGGTGGCCCATCGCCATGGCAAAAAGGTGTGCATGCATTGCGCGAGCGCTGAGTTTGCCGCAGCATCGGTTAAGCGTGGCTTTGATATGGTGATGATCACCTCTGATCTCACATCCATGATTGCGGGCATCAAAAAAGAAATCACCAACTTTCACGAGGCACTCAAAGGCAATTAAGGCGCGTTTAGTCCTGCCTTGGCCAGCCCTTTCTCTTTCCGTCAGGATATCCTAATCGTTGCCGAGATGGTGCCCTAGAACTGTTTCAGGGCGCAGCGTCTGGCACCCCTAACTTGCGCAACATCCAACCCATAGGGCAGACATTGGTAAAGCCAAACTGAAAAAGATTGGCGCCTACAAATGCGGTGAATGCCAAAGCCCATGAACTGACAAACAGCGGACTGCCCTCAATGCCTAAGGCAAGTGAGGCCAAGATAAAAATGCCAGCAAAAATGCGGATGTAACGTTCGACGGTCATACAGACTCCTTAGGTTGAAACAATGAGAAATACAGAACGGGAATGACCACCAAGGTGAGGAGGGTGGACACCAAAATACCGAAGATGAGCGACACAGCCAAGCCGTTGAAAATAGGATCGTCCAAAATGAAGAACGCGCCGATCATGGCGGCTAAACCAGTGAGCACAATGGGTTGTGCGCGCACTGCGGCCGATTGAATGACCGCTTCTTTAAAGTCCATTCCTTGCGCCACTTGAAGCTCAATGAAGTCGACCAACAAAATGGAGTTGCGCACAATGATGCCAGCCAAGGCAATCATGCCGATCATGCTGGTGGCGGTGAACTGGGCATTGAGTAGAGCATGGCCTGGCATGACACCAATCATGGTGAGCGGAATAGGCGCCATGATCACCAAAGGTGTGAGATAGCTTTTGAACTGCGCCACCACCAAGAGGTAAATCAGAATCAGGCCCACTCCATAAGCTGTGCCCATGTCCCGAAAAGTTTCGTACGTGATTTGTGATTCACCATCCCACTTCACTGCGTATTCACGGAAGGTGTCGCTGGGTTGTTGAATCCAATACTCGCCCAACTCACTTTGGCCTGGCAGTACAGCAGCTTTCAGCTTGGCTCGAATTTCAAACAATCCGTAAAGTGGAGAGTCTTGCGAGCCTGCCATGTCGCCCATCACGTAGCTTACAGGCAGCAGATCTTTGGTAAACAATGGTTTTTGAATCACATCCGTTTTCACCTCAACCAATTCAGACAGAGGCACCAATTGACCATTGGCTGCGCGCATGGGCATTGCCAAAACATCCTTCAGTCCAATTTGCGATTGAATTGGCAATTGCAAACGAACGGGCACCGGAAATTTGCTATTCCCATCGCGCAGGTAAGTGGCGTCAGTGCCCTGCAATGCGCCCTGCACAGTTTGGGCAATGGCGTTGACGGAAATACCCAGTGTTTCGGCGCGCTGTCTGCGAACCTGAAGCCATTGTTTTGGCGCATCGGCTTTGAGGGACGTATCTACGCCCACGATGCCTGGCGTTTGAGAAAACACTTTGGCTACGTTGGCGGCCAAGGCCTGACGACCAGCCTCATCAGGGCCGTATATTTCTGCCACCAAGGGGCTCATGACGGGCGGGCCTGGCGGTACTTCGACCACTTTGATGTTGGCGCCATAGGTCAGCGCAATTTTTTCAAGTTCGGGACGCAAACGTTGTGCGATGGTGTGGCTTTTTTCTGATCGCTGATTTTTGTCGATCAAGTTGACCTGCAAGTCACCTTGCTCGGCATCGGCGCGCAAATAGTATTGACGCACCAAGCCATTGAAGGTGATGGGGCTGGCGGTACCTGCATAAGTTTGCACATCTAGCACTTCTTTTTGCTTAGACAGATGCACACCCATGTCATGCAACACCGCAGCTGTATTTTCTAAGGGTGTGCCTGCTGGCATGTCAACCACCACTTGAAACTCGCTCTTGTTGTCAAAGGGTAGCATTTTTAAAATGACCCATTGCACGCCTGCCAAGCCCACCGACAAAGCCATGGCAAGCAAGATGCCACCCAAAAGCTTCCAGCGTTGACGGCTGCTGTTAAGAAAGGGACGCAAGATGCGACCAAAAAAATCTGGCAAGCGCGCGGCCAGTCCGGTCGGTTTGGAATGAGTTGCTTGCTCAGAATGCGTTGTGCCGCTGTGATGTGACTTCATCCACTTCAATGCTAACCAAGGCGTCACTGTGAATGCAATCAACAAAGAGAGGGCCATGCCCAAGCTGGCATTGATTGGAATGGGGCTCATGTACGGGCCCATCAAGCCCGATACAAACGCCATGGGCAGCAAGGCTGCAATCACGGTAAGGGTCGCCAAAATGGTGGGGCCACCCACTTCGTCAACGGCGGATGGAATGATGTCCTTTAAAGATTTTTCTGGATACAGTTGTTGGTGCCGATGGATGTTTTCCACCACCACAATGGCGTCATCAACCAAAATACCGATGGAAAAAATAAGTGCAAACAAACTCACTCGGTTGAGTGTGAAGCCCCAAGCCCAGCTTGCAAACAATGTGGCGGTGAGGGTCAGTATCACTGCGCCGCCCACAATCACTGCTTCGCGTTTACCTAGAGCTAAGCCGACCAACAAAATCACCGATGCAGTGGCGAAGGCTAATTTTTGAATCAGCTTGTTGGCTTTTTCCGCCGCAGTTTCACCGTAGTCGCGTGTGATGGTAGCTTCAATGCCCTGGGGCAACACAGTGTTGCGCATTTGTTCAACGCGGGCACGCACAGCACGCGCTACATCGACTGCGTTTTCACCAGGCTTTTTGGTGACTGTGATGGTGACGGCCGGATACATCTGGCCACTGAGTTCTGCATTGTTCGATCCAGATGCCGTGGCACTGCCAAGGCCGGGCATGTAACTGACATACTGCTGCGCCTGTTGGGCACCTTCTTCAATTTGGGCCACTTCCTTCAAATAAATGGGCTTGCCTGCATGAACGCCAACGACCACATCGGCCACGTCTTTGGCTGACTCAAAAAAGTATCCAGTTTCAATGCTGATACGCTGACCACTCTTGCTGTTGGGATTCATCACAAAGCCAGAGGGCATGCCTGCATTGGCGCCTGCCAAAGCTGCTCGAACACTGAGCATGTCAAGACCGCGCTCACGCATGCGTGTTGGATTCAAATTGACTTGCACTGCACGTCCTGGACCGCCAATGGTTTGCACCTCGCGAGTACCTTTGACCTGCTTCAAATCTATCTCTAGGCTGCGTGCGACACGCTCTAGCTCTAAAGCAGATGGCGCATCTTTTCCCCATAGGGTGACCGCCAGAACCGGTACATCGTCAATACCCTTGGGTTTCACAATGGGAGCCAAAGTACCTAGATCGCGCGGCAGCCAATTTTGATTGGCGTTCAAAACGTCATACAAACGCACTAGGGCTTCGGTTCGAGGTACGCCCACCTTGAACTGCACCGTGAGCACCGCCATACCAGGGCGTGATACTGAATAGGTATGTTCAATGCCTGCAATTTGCCCCAATACTTGCTCTGCAGGCATCGCCACTTTGCTTTGAACGTCAGCACTGCTAGCACCCGGAAAAGGAATGAGCACATTGGCCATGGTCACATTGATTTGCGGTTCTTCTTCTCTTGGTGTGACCAACACCGCAAACAAGCCCATCAACAAAGCCACGATGGCCAGCAAGGGGGTGAGCGCATTGTTTTGAAACTTGGCAGCCAACTGGCCTGCAAAGCCAAAACTTTGTGCGTCTTTAACGGGCTGCATGTGCGCCTTTCATGCCGGCCTGAACGGCATCGACCGCAATCAATTCTCCCTCTTTGAGGCCAGCCCAAATTTCTACACCAGCAGTGCCATGGTCAGCGCCTATGCGTACCAATTTCATGGCAAAGCCATTGTCTTGAGCCACGTAGACTGCTGTGATTTCACCTCTTCGCAAAATGGCGGCTGATGGCACTAGGCCTTTTGCTTGGGAGTTCCCCGCCGTCCTCACTCTGACTTGTTGCCCTGGAGCTGCGTTTGCTGAGACGCCTGTTTTCGGTAAATCTAATTTGATGCCAATGGTTTGACTGACACCATCGGCATTGGGCATCACTTGCATCGAGAGGGGTTTGACCATCTCGTTGCCCATTTGAATTTGGATGTCTTGCAATCTGGGTAAAGTATTTTTTTCTGAGGCAGGCCACTGCATCACCACGCGCAGGGGCTGCGGTGCATAAATAGTTAGCAATGGTTTGCCTGGCATGGCCAAGTCGCCAATTTGTGCTGATGTTTCTAAAACCCAAGCATCGTAGGGAGCCGTTATCTTAGAAAATGATTGCGTTACTTTGGCTTGATCCGTGGCGGCTCCAGCACTGTCTCTTGCTGCTTTGGCTGCCTTGTATTGCGAATCTGCCAAGTCCAATGCTGCAGAGCTCACAAAGCCTTGCGCTTTCAAATCTTGAGTTCTTTTCAGTGCAAATTGCAATTGCCGTAGTTCAGCATCGCTTTGTTGCAATTGAGCTTGACTGCGGACTACACCTGTTTGTGTTTCACGGTCATCGATGGTGGCCAGTAATTGTCCTGACCTGACTCTATCGCCTGCTTTGATATTTAAACTGATGACTCGCCCTGGAATTTGCGCAGACAAGGTACTTTGCTTTACTGCCTCTACAACACCATCAATTTCCGTGAAATTAGCCACCGATTTTTGACCTGCTGCAATGACTTTGACCTGTGGTCCCTTGGGTTGCAGTGTTGTTTGCGCTTGCCCCTGCGATGTAGTCATGATGAGACTTATCGATAGGGCAATAAGCGCGGCCAACCTTACTGTCTGAAATTGGTTTTTGGGGCTGTCCGTTGATTGAATCTTCATTTTCATTTGGTATCCAGAGAAAGTGATGATTAATTATATACCCTATGGGGTATATTTTGCAAGGCCTCCAACGCTATGGATACGGTTGGAAGCAAAGTTATCCAGAAGATGGCAGTGTCAGTGGACTTGATGCAGGACGTGCCAATGCAAAGTTATGTGTAAAAACTGCCATTGGACGTATTTCCTGAATATCTCAGGATGTAAGAACTCAGGTAAATTTTATGATTGTGTCTTTTCGCCTGATAAAAACAAGCGCAGAAAAAAAACGCCCATGCCAAGCATGAAAACAAGGCCAATCAAGCTCATGAGGCCATAGTCGGTAAATAACAAGTCGTGCAACAGTTTCATGATTACTCCGGATGTGATATCAGAAGGAACAGTTCCTTCTTAAGCCACATCTTGAGCCTTTTATGGCATCTGATATTGATGCAGGTTAAAGGTTTGGATCAGAAACGCGGATTTTGATCGGTGTGACTTTCGCATGAGCTTAAGCATTTTGAAATTAATCACTGCAAATCGAACCAATTGCCAAAGTATGTTAAAGCGCATGTACTTCGTGATACCAGTTCTCTAGATTTGACAATCATATACCCCTTAGGGTATTATCTCGGCAAGTTTTACCTTTGCAAAAGGATCATTTATGTTGAAGTCACCTAGTGATTTAGTATTTCAAGCCAAGCAAGCGACGAATGAAGTTTCAATCGACAAAGCGCCTGCGGCCATCGCTCAATGCGATGTGTTGATTGATGTACGTGAGTTCGAAGAGTTTCAGGCGGGTCATCTTCCGGGTGCAATTCACATGTCACGTGGCATGTTGGAATTCAAACTTGCAGCAAATCCGCAATATCAATCTCGTGATCTCAACATTACCCTGTATTGCAAAACCAGTGGCAGAGCGGCACTGTGCGCTCAATCTCTAAAAGAAATGGGCTATACAAATGTAAGTTCGATTGCGGGTGGTTTTGATGCATGGCAAGCTGCAGGCTTTCACGTTGATAAACCTGCTGCAACTTCCTTTGATTAACATTTAAGCCCCCTTTTTTTACCCAATGGAAGTGCTATTTATGGACGCTCTTGACCCCGTTGTATTAGCAAGGTTGCAATTTGCAGCCAACATCACGTTCCACATTTTGTTTCCCACTATCAGCATCGCTTTGGGGTGGTTTTTGCTGTTTTTCAAAACTCGATTTGTTGCCACGAACGAGCAGCATTGGATGGACGCTTACCAGTTTTGGGTCAAGATTTTTGCGCTGACCTTTGCCTTGGGTGTGGTGAGTGGCATCACCATGAGTTTTCAGTTTGGAACCAATTGGCCAGGCTTTATGAACACAGTGGGCAATGTGGCAGGCCCCTTGTTGGCTTATGAGGTGCTGACTGCATTCTTTTTGGAAGCCACCTTCTTGGGCATCATGCTGTTTGGTCGTGGACGCGTAAGCGAAGGGGTACACACCCTAGCCACTTGGTTGGTGGCCTTAGGCACCACGGCTTCAGCTTTTTGGATTCTGGCCCTCAATTCCTGGATGCACACACCTGCAGGCTTTGAAATGATCAACGGACAAGCCCACGTTACAAGTTGGTTTGAGGTCATCTTTAACCCGTCGTTCCCCTATCGCATGACGCACATGCTAATAGCTTCGGGCTTGACGGGTTCCTTTCTTCTTGCAGGTATCAGCGCTTACCGCTGGCTCAAAAACGATCGCTCTAAAGACGTGATGGCCGCTTTGCGTACAGGCGTGATGGTGGCCGCAGTACTCATTCCTGTGCAAATTGTGGTGGGCGATTTACACGGTCTCAACACCTTGAAATACCAACCCGCTAAATTGGCTGCGATGGAAGGTATTTGGGAAACACAGAAGGGTGTCCCTGCGGTATTGTTTGCCATTCCTGACAAGGCAACCCAATCTAATCACTATGAAATTGCCATTCCGAAGTTGGCGTCTTTCTATCTCACCCACGACTGGAACGGCGAGGTTAAGGGCATCAAAGAATTTGGTGATCAGCATCCGCCAGTAGGACCGGTGTTTTGGGCATTTCGCATCATGGTTGGCATGGGGCTTCTGATGCTTGCCGTCAGTTGGTTTGCAAGCTATGAGCTTAAATTTAAGAATGCCTTGTCCAAACGCACAGCCATGGTCTTGGTGGCCATGACCTTTGCAGGTTGGGTGGCGCTTGTGTCGGGGTGGTACGTTACAGAAATTGGTCGCCAACCTTGGTTGGTGCATGGCGTTCTGACCACGGCCCAAGCAGCCTCGCAAGTTCCTGCTGGCAACATAGCGCTTTCATTGGCCATGTACCTTACCTTGTATGCAGCGTTGCTGAGTGCTTATGTGTCTGTGGTTTTTTACCTTGCCAAAAAGGCCGTGGACGGCGGCCATGAAGCCAGTACCGACCTGAAAGGAATTCGCCATGCATGAGTTTGGTGTGGACTTGATGAGCCCGGGGGGCTGGCTTCCTTTGGCTTTCGCTTTGGTCATGGCTTTGTCCATGTTGGCTTACGTTATCTTAGACGGCTACGACTTGGGTGTGGGGGCTTTGCTCGACAGCGCCGATTCAGTGGAACAAAAAGACATCATGATTGCCAGCATTGGCCCCTTTTGGGACGCTAACGAAACCTGGTTGGTCCTGGGTGTGGGCGTTTTGCTGGTCGGTTTTCCAATGGCCCATGGCGTCATCTTGGGTGCTTTGTACTTGCCTGTCGCGCTCATGCTGGTAGCTTTGTCTTTGCGCGGCGTGGCGTTTGACTTTCGGGTCAAAGCCAAGGCGCAGCATCGTCCTTTGTGGGACAAAACTTTTTACATTGGGTCATTGCTTGCCTCATGGTCGCAAGGCTTTATGTTGGGCCAACTCATCACAGGATTCCAGCAAGATACGGCAGGGTATTTCTTTAGTGCTTTGATTGGCTTTTGCTTGGTATTTGCCTATCGTTTATTGGGTGCTGGATGGCTGATCATGAAAACCGAAGGCGCGCTGCAAATGCAGGCTGTTGAATGGGCTAAGTCCAGTTTGTGGTTAACCGCAGCAGGCGTGTTTGCCATTTCTGTCGCAACACCTTTGGTCAGCCCTCGTATTTTTGACAAGTGGTTTAGCTTTCCAAACCTGTTGATGCTATTGCCCATTCCAGCCATGACACTTGCCTTGTTTTTGGTCATAAGGCGCAGCTTGTCCAGATTGTCCACCCGCTTTGCTCAAGGTAATCAATATGGTGCAGGCGTCCCATTTGCAAGCACTGTGGGTATCTTCCTGCTCTCTTTTTACGGATTGGCCTACAGCCTGTTTCCGTGGTTGATCATAGACAAGATCAACATCTGGCAAGCTGCTAGTTCACCAGAGGCTTTACTTGTCATTTTCTATGGTGTCGTGCTGGTATTGCCAGTGATCATTGGCTACACAGTCTTTGCATACAGAGTGTTTTGGGGTAAGTCCACTCAACTACGCTACTGATTGTTGGCTCTTTATTCAGGGCTTTTGCCCAATAAAGCCCACAAGTGAAGACATACCGCTGTGGCCAGGGCCTTCATCTACGTCTTGCAGATATGTTTTAAGGTCTATGACCTTGTAGCCTTTGAATGAATTCAGAAGGAGTTCTTCGTCGTAAAGGTTCTCTAGAATGCCAGGCCCACCTGTGTTGTATTGCATTTGCGCTTTGCCATAACCCTGAATGATCAAGGTGCCACCAGGTTTCAGTGCATGATTTAATTTTTCAAAGAGTTCAGTTCGAGACTCTGGATCGGCAAACTGAAAGAAGATACCTGCAATGGTGTCGTAGTGATTGGCTCTCCAATCAAAGCCTTCCCAGTCATTGCATTGAAAATTAACGGAAACCTGATGTTTGGCCGCCAATTTCTTGGCTTTTTCAATGGCAATAGGAGAGAAGTCGAAGGCATCTACGTCAAAACCTTGCGACGCTAGCCACACACTGTTGCGGCCTTCGCCGTCTGCGATGGACAAAGCTTTGCCTTTGTGGAGCAGCGGTGTTTTTTCAGCCAAATATTGATTGGGTTTTTCGCCAAAAAGGTAATTGTCTGAAGAAAAGCGCTCATTCCAACGCGCCAATGGGTTTGTAAATTTCGTCATGCCAAGTTGCTCCAATTAACAATATTATGAAAATTCCTTGATCCATTTCGCCAAATCTGATGCAGATCGTGCACCAGATATTCGAGAAACTTCATTGCCACCTTTAAAAATAGCCAGTGTGGGAATACTCCGAATATTGTGCTTTGCGCCCAAGTCTTGGTGGGCTTCTGTATCTACTTTCACAAAGCGAGCATATGGCTCTAATAAGGCGCATGCTTTCTCATATTCAGGTGCCATCATGCGACAAGGGCCGCACCACGGTGCCCAGAAGTCAACTACGACGGGTACTTCACTTTTGGCAATTTGAGCGGCTAAGCCAGTTGCATTCAAATTGGCAGGGTGCTTTTCAAATAAAGGTTTGTGGCAACTTCCACAAGATAACTCAGCTTCGAGCTGGTCAGTCGATACCCGATTGGTGCTGTTGCAATGTGGGCATACCAAGTGTGTTTTCATATTTCAATCTCTGTTGATGGTTCAAAGACTCAGTTGGAGGTTCGAGGTCTTTTTTTCAAGCCTATCTTCGCCCATTTAAGTGTGTTTGCCTTGATTTAAGTTAAGTCAGTCTTGTTTGGCATTCCCCCAATTTTGTAGACACTCTTCACAACGCAATTTGATAACTTTCAAAATCAATAACCCTTTGCCCAGTCATTAATTCGTCACAATTCATTTCTATAATTCAACGTTTATTCATCTATTGGCAAAAGGTTCAGTATGAAAGTCGGTATCAATGGCATGGGTCGAATCGGTCGTTTAGCTTTGAGAGCCGCACTGGGCGCGGCAGAGCGCCCTGAAGATGACCCCCGAGGATTGAACCGACTTGACGTTGTTCATGTCAATGAACTCAAAGGCGGCGTTGCTGCAACGGCGCACCTGCTGGCCTTCGATTCCGTTCAAGGCAAATGGAAAGCCGACATTCGCACCGATGGCGATGAGGCCATTCTGATCAAAGACAAACGGATTCGTTACACCTCTTTCGGCACATCTGCCGAAATTCCGTGGGGTGAATTGGGCGTAGAGCTTGTGCTCGAATGCACAGGGAAATTTCTTACACCTGAAACAATCCAAGGCCACCTAGATCGCGGTGCAAAGCGTGTCATTGTTGCAGCACCAGTCAAAGTTGGCGGCGTACTCAATATTGTGGTTGGCGTTAACCACCAGTTGTATAACCCTGCCAAAGATTACATCGTGACAGCAGCTTCTTGCACTACCAATTGCTTGGCGCCCGTTGTCAAAGTGATTCATGAAAACTTGGGCATCAAGCACGGTCAGATCACAACCATTCACGACCCAACCAACACTAACTTGGTTGTCGATGCGCCGCACAAAGATTTACGCCGAGCACGCAGCGCTATGGTGAGCTTGGCGCCAACATCGACGGGCAGTGCCACAGCAATTGCACTGATCTACCCTGAACTCAAAGGCAAACTGAATGGCCATGCGGTGAGGGCGCCAGTCCTGAATGCATCTTTGACCGATTGCGTCTTTGAACTTCAACGTTCGACCACAGCAGAGGAAGTTAACGCACTTTTTGAAAAAGCTGCAAATGGACCATTGCTCGGCATTCTGGGTTACGAAACACGTCCTTTGGTCAGTGTTGACTATGCACGTGATACCCGCAGCTCAATCATCGACGCATTGTCGACCATGGTGACTGATGGAACCCTCCTCAAGGTCTATGCCTGGTATGACAACGAGATGGGCTATGCATGCCGTATGGTCGATTTGGCCTGCTACATGGAATCAGTTGGTATTTAAGATGGAATCACCCAATCGTCAACTTCCCGTCGTGGTGCCTGCCGTTAGAAATTACATGATCGTCACGGCAGCCTACTGGGGGTTCACGCTCACAGATGGAGCGCTGCGCATGCTGGTGCTCCTTCATTTCTACAAACTGGGTTACTCACCCTTCATGCTGTCTTTGTTATTTTTGCTCTACGAAGCGGCTGGGGTGCTTGCCAATTTGATAGGAGGCTGGCTGGCGACAAGATTTGGTATTGCACGCATGCTCACTGTGGGTCTGATGACTCAGATTGTTGGATTCATTCTCTTGTCGCAACTTGATCCAAGTTGGACTGCAGCAATGTCTGTTGCATGGGTGGTCATTGCTCAGGGTATTTGCGGCGTCGCAAAAGATCTCACCAAAACTGCCAGCAAGTCAGCGATCAAGATTACGCAGGCTGAAGCCAAAACCCAAAGTAACGGTCAGTTGTTCAAGTGGGTCGCTTGGTTTACTGGCAGCAAGAATGCAATGAAAGGTTTCGGCTTCTTTCTTGGTGGCGTTTTACTGCAAGCAGTCGGATTTCAGTGGTCGTTACTGGCCATGGCCGGATTACTGGCTTTGATTTTGATCGGCGTCATCAGCAGTTTGCCTCCCATGATCGGCAAGAGCAAAGCCTCCAAATCAGCCAAAGAATTGTTTTCAAAAAACCAAGGCCTCAACGCACTTTCAGCTGCTCGCGTTGTACTCTTTGGAGCTCGCGATGTATGGTTTGTCGTGGGAGTACCCGTATTTCTTTATTCTGTTGGCTGGACCTTCACCATGGTGGGAACATTCTTGGCAACTTGGACAATAGGGTACGGGTTAGTTCAAGCCCTTGCTCCCAATATTGTCAAGCGCAGTGAAGACGGTCTCTCGCGAGAAGTACCAGCCGCGCGCTGGTGGTCCTTGGCTTTGGCATTGATCCCTGCTGCCATTGCTGTGATTGTCTGGTACGACGTTCCTAATCTTGAGTGGTGGGTTGTGGGTGGTCTTGGATTGTTTGGATTTGCATTTGCCGTTAATTCCTCAGTTCACAGCTATTTGGTATTGGCCTACGCAGGTTCAGAAAAAGCAGCTGAGGATGTTGGCTTTTACTATGCTGCGAATGCCTTAGGGCGCTTCTTTGGAACCTTGATGTCAGGCTTGTTGTTTCAGTGGGGTGGTCTAATTTATTCACTCATCGGATCTGCTGCAATGCTTTCCATATGTTGGATGGCCACTTTGCGATTACCTGTACAGCCCATGTTGCAACTCGAGAGTAACAAAGATTCAGCATGAACACAGTTGTAACGTCAGTAGACCCACAGTGGGTTGTCAAGGCGCTTTGCGCTTTAGCGCAAATCAACCGGTTGAACGTATTTCGTTTGCTGGTTGTTGCAGGGCAGGATGGCATGTATCCAAGTGATATGGCTGTAGCGCTGGGTGTCCCTTCCAACTCACTCTCTTTTCACCTTAAAGAACTTCTTCGTTGCGAACTTGTGTCACAAGAGCGTGAAGGGCGAAACCTGCGTTATCGAGCAAACTTGAGTCGGATGCAAAATTTGTTGGTTTATTTAACTGACGAATGTTGCAATGGCCAACCATGCTTCAAATTGCCATCCATTTAGATCAATGTCGTCCCACATTTTGGTTGTACCGCATGATGCGCCCATGGCGACCTTCTTTGTCTCGCTCAATGTCGTAGCAGTCGCCAGCAGGGCCGGTGCGGCGAGCCAATATCGGAGTTAGTAGGGCGTTGTCTTGTGCGTCCAGTCGCAAGGCTTCGATGCGTTGAGTAGCTGGCAAATGCCGTGTGGATGTGAACCCCATGATGGCGCAGCCCACTTGGTCTTGGTCAATCACCCAACGCGTAGCCACATCACCCAGACCTACGCCATGTCTCGTGCCGATGGCTTGTAATGCGTTCAGAAGTTCTTGAAACAAATCCCAGCCACCAAAATCTTCAATGATCAATTTGTACTTTGTGTGCGAACGGTTGGCCAGCGGTTCAGTGGGTTCAGCTTGACCCAACCATGATTCACTGAGCAGACCACCCGCCAAGGTGCCATAACACAGCAGTTGAAGCCCACGTTCCTGACACAGTGCAATCAACTCTTTTTCTGGACGGCTGTCGAGTAATGAGTACTGAACTTGTGTGCTGATCAGCGGTATGCCTGCATCCAATATTTCTCGGGTTAGTTTGGTGTTGAAGTTGGTTAACCCTAGATGAGCTATCTTGCCTTCGCGTTTCAAATCACTCAGGATGCCCAGCGCTTCAATACAGCCCGGCTGGGCCAGATTCCACCAATGAAACTGCACCAAGTCCAGCTGCTCAACGCCTAGCCGCTCCAGTGAGCGGTCGATGATTCCGGTCAGGTATGTGCGGTCGCACGACGTTAGCCTGTCATAGTCGGGTACGCATTTGGTGTGCACCTGAAGCCTGGCAGCAAGGGCAGGGTGCTCACTTCGAAAACGGCCAATCAAGGCCTCTACATTGATGTAGTGGTCGGCACAGTCAAATGTAGTCAGGCCAGCCTCGACGAAAGCGGCCATGTCTAAAACCGCTTGTACTTGATCAACCTCACCATGGCCGCCGGCCAGTTGCCAGCAGCCTTTGATCAGTCGTGATGCACGGTAGCTCGGTGCCAGCTCGGTAGTGGAAATGCTCATGGATTTTTTTCAGGATCTTGTGTCGATGTGTTTAGAGGCACTGCGGTGACGTCTGCATGGCTGAAACGCCTTGTGCCACATCGCCGTATGAGAAAACGAGCCTTGCAATTGGGGTCGGGGCATGCCACGCGCGCGTCTGTGCTCATCCAGTCGTTGGGGTGGCAAGGACGTTGCTTGGCAGGCAGGATGGGCAGAAGTGCGGCAAGGGTGTAAATGGACCAGCTTTGCCCCGGCGGAAAATGCAACTGCTCGCCGTGCAGTTCGAAGTGGTCTCCGGCTTTGGCCTTGCACCAGCAAGGACCATCGCCTTCCCACTCTACCCGCAGGTCAAACAGTTCAAAACTGTCGTCCCCTGAGGGCTTGATCATTTAGTCACACCCAACTCGCGCGAAACACTGGTAATCAGGCCGCGGTATTCATCGAGGGCTTGTTTGGCAGCAGGCGATTTTTTACTAGCGTCAGCCAGCCACTCGTCTTGAACAAAAGTCAGCTTGCTGCGAAGTTCTTGCAACAGAGCGCCTTCCACGGGAGTGACCTTCACCCCAGCTGCAGCCAACTGGCGATCTGCATCATCTTCCTTGGCTTGCCAAACAGCAGCAAAGCGACGCACCATGGCTTCACCCGAAAGCTTTTCAATGGCAGCACGGTCGCGTGCTTCGAGTGCGGCCCACTTGGCTGAATTCACCACAACAAACTGGCTGGAATGCGCAAAGCCACCAGGCACATACGATGCGGTGGGCATGTGCTGGGTCATCTTGAAGGCCACAACAGTTTCTTTTTGCTGGAACATGCCTTGGATGACACCGCGGGAGATTTGCTCGTAGGCTTCAGAAAGTGGTGATGAAATGGGCGCCATTCCCAGTGAGCGTGTAATTTTTTCGACTGTCGTACCAGGAACACGAATCTTGATGCCGCTGACCGCATTCATGGATGTCAATGCATTGGCTTTGGTGAAAAGCTGATAAGAGCCGTTGGTCCACAGGCCGAGTAGCACGGTTCCCTCGTGCTCGTTGGCTTGTGCAAAATGTTTTTGGTAGGTACGCCAGTAAGCCAGTGAATTCACCACTGCGTGATCGGTGGTGAAGGGCAGTTCTCCCATTTCAGTGAACTTGAAGCGGTTGGGCGTATAGGCATGAACGCTGAAGGCGATATCGGCTACGCCATTTTTAACCAGATCGAAGTGGGTCGGGGGCGCACCCAGTGCCGGCAATACTTGGATCTTGACGCGGCCTTCGGTGGCTTTTTCAACATCGGCGGCCCACGGTTGAATCATTTCTGTAACCACATGGTGCGTTGGTGGCAGCCAGTTAGAAAAGCGCCAAACGGTTTGAGCTTGCGTCGCAAAAGCAATGCTGCCAAGTGCAGCGATTAACAAGGACTGGCGCAGAAAACGTGAAATAAGCATGAGAAAACTCCTAGAGTGGATGTTGACGGAGGGGAAAAAATATTCTGGGGCTAATTAGGTGATGGATGGCAACCACAGCGCGATGGCTGGCACGGCAAGCAAGATGCCTAAGCGGATCACGTCTGCAGCCACAAACGCGCTGGCACCGCGAAAGACCACGTTCAGTGGGACCGATGGAATTTGGCTGGCGAGCATGTAAACATTCATGCCCACAGGCGGTGTAATCAGGGCCACCTCAATGAGCGTGACGATGAGAATACCGAACCAGATGGGGTCAATGCCGAAGCTAACCACCAAGGGAAATACGATGGGCAGTGTGAGCAAGAGCATGGACATGCTTTCCAAAAAGCAGCCGAGCACCAAGTACATGGCACAGATGATGAGCAGGAATTGCATGGCCGAAAGGTCCATGCCCTGCAATACGCCGCCCAACCACGGCGTAAAGCCAGAGATGGTGATGTATTTGGACAAGACCAAAGCACCGATCAGAATAAAAAACAAGCTGGTGGTAGTGACCGCGGTTTCACGAAGTACCTGAGCCAACATCTTGCGCGTGAGTCGCCCTCTTGCAATGACCAATGCGAACGCGCCTGCTGCTCCAATGCCTGCAGCTTCAGTTGGGGTGAACCAGCCGCCATAAAGACCACCAATGACCAAACCAAACAACAGCGCCACGCTGCCAATACTGCGCAATGAGTGCAAGCGTTCTGTCCAGTTACTGCGCTCGCCTGCTGGACCCGATTCAGGGTTTCGCCATGTGTAAACAACGACAGCGCCCACATACAACAATGCGCCCAGCAGACCTGGCAACACACCTGCGATGAACAACTTGCCAATGTCGGTCTGGGTCATGATGCCGTAGACCATGAGGGCCACACTGGGTGGAATCATGATGCCCAAGGTGCCTGCCGATGCGATGCACCCAGTGGCCAGTGCATCGCTGTAGCCATAGCGTTTCATCTCGGGGTAGGCCACGCGAGTCATGGCGGCCGATGTGGCCAGACTGCTGCCGCAAATGGCTGCGAATGCCGCACAAGCCAGCACGGTGGCGATGGCCAAACCGCCTCGCAGATGGCCCACAAAGCGGTAGGTGGTGCGGTACAACTCACGAGAAATGTCGGCCTCGTTAATTAGATTGCCCATGAGAATGAACAAGGGCACCACCGTGAGCGAATAGTTGTTGACGGTGCTGAAGGCAGTTTCACCGACCAAGAACAAGGTGGGACTCCACCCTAGAACACTGAGGCATCCCACTACGCCGGTGATTAGCATGGCTATTGCAATGGGAACCTCTAGTGCAATCAAGGCCAGCATGACGGCCATGGCAATGATGGTGGCGCTCATGATGTCGCTCCAACACGGCGTTGTGACCACACGACAAGGCATGCGGAAAGCGCCATGCACAAAGCACCAAATGCTGCGACCCATGACAAGGGTACCTCAATGTAGGGTGCCCGATCGCCTGCTTTGGCAACCCTCAGCATGTAATTAAAAAGCGCCCAAGCTAAATAAGCCAAGGCAATGCAAGACAAAAGACGGCGGAGTTGAAACAAGGCGCGCCCCAAACCAGCGGGGGCAGTTCGCCACATCTGCAAAATGCCAGCACGTACATGTTCGTCTTGCGCTGTGACCAAGGGTAGGGTGGCATAAACCAACAAGCCCATGAGCAAGGCAGTCAACTCATAAGCCCCTGTAATTGGACGACCGGCAATGCGCAAAATGACATCGCAAAAGGCAACAAGGGCCATGGCGGCAAGCACCCACGATGCCACTTGAACAAACCAGACAGCAGGCCCTGAATTGGTAGCGGGAGTGGGGTCTGATGTGGTCGTATTCATGCTTTCACCATAATGTGATCACATAATACGCCATGCTTCATGTTCAAAGCAAGCGTAGATATACTGCCCTATGGCCAGACCCCGACGTTTAGCTCCCAGTCCAGAATCCTTGCGGTCTCCGACCCCGGTGTCGCGTCCAGTTTCGCGCGATTCGGTGCAGGATCAAATTTATGCTGAGCTTTCAGACTCGCTGATTTGCGGTCGTCTACAAGGCGGGCAGACCCTTCAAATCAGGGACTTGGCGGATGCTTTTCATACCAGTGTGATGCCGGTTCGCGAGGCCTTGCGACGGTTGGTGGCTGAGGGCGCTCTGGAGTCTGCAACACAGCAGCCTGTTCGCGTGCCGCACTTGTCTGTTAAGCGACTCGACGATATTCACCGGGCCCGTCTTTTAGTGGAAGGTCATGCGGCTGAAAGGGCTGTCCTTCTAGCTGATGACCATTTATTGACCGTCCTTTCAAAGGCGGATGCAGAGTTTTCAAACGCATTGGCGGCAGGTGATGTGGATGCTGAACTACAAGCCAATCAGCGATTTCACTTCGCGCTGTACGAGGCCGCACAATCGCCCACTTTGCTTTCCATGATTCGCAGTCTCTGGCTTCAAAGTGGCCCTTATGTGCGCATTGCTGTTACCCATCACAGCAATGAACAAGGCGCACCGCGCACCTTGCACCACCACGGTTTGATGCAGGCTTTGGCTAAGCGTGATGCACAAGCTGCCCGTCGCGAATTGGAGGCTGATTTGGATTGGGCTTGGAGATTGATGAAGGGCAAGGTAGAAGTCTCATATGTTTGATGCCCGGGCATTGTCAAAATGACTTTTCATCAACCGCACTGCGAGTACCTTGGTCGAGGTGAGACGCCTGATTTTTCCTGAAATGCTTTTAGACTATGTTTGTTTTATGCGAGTGACATGCCATAGACACAACGTCCCTCGAAATATGTTTCTAGAACTTTTGTCTTTGCAATTTCCTCTGCCGATTGGCCATTAAGCGGTTTAGCAAGTCTTATAAAGTCTGCAGACATTCCCGCTTTCAACCGACCCGTCACATTTTCAAGCCCCATTGATCTGGCGGCTTGCGTTGTGAAAAGAGGCAAGGCCTCTTCAATGCGAATGGCTTCCGCCTCACCCACAAAACCAGGAAACAGTCCGAAGGGGTTGCGCCTAGAAATCATGCCTGCCAGTCCAACCCAAGGGTTGGCATCGGCCGCCGCGGCCGGCCAATCAGAACCATAAGTCAGTTCTGCGCCTGCAAGCATCAAAGATTTAATTTGGTGACATCTTTGTGTTCGAACAGGACCAAGCACCTTGACTTGGCCAGGTGTGACAGGGTTTGGAAACCAGAGTCTGGGTGACATGTCTGCCACCATGCCCAATAGCTTGAACCTGGGGTGGTCGTCGGCATGAACAAAGGCTGTGTGCCCAATTTCATGTCTGAGCCCACTCTGACCATTAGATGCTCTGACCGACTCCACAGCATCCAGCCCGGCTCTGGCAGCTCTGTCCCCCACGGCATGCATCTTGACTGTCAAACCCAAGCTGTCCAGTTCTGTGACAATTTCAGCAAGTTTGTTGGGCGCAATGGCCAGCAAAGCATCTGGATTGTGAGCCAATGGCGTACAACCTGGCATGGGCAAGTAGGGTTCTAAAAAGGATGCCGTTAAGCTAGGTGCTACACCGTCTAAAAATAATTTCACATAAGCGGTATGTACATGCTCTGAAGCGAATTGATCACGCCACTCTAGCAATTTCTCTATAGGTGTCATGCCTTCTAATGTGAGTGAATTCAAGGCCATGTGGACGGCGACGTGTAAATTCAATGTGCCATTCTTGTCAGCAGAATAATAGGCTTCCAACTCAGCTTCGCTGGCCATAGCTTCTTTAAATCCAGTCAAGCCCAAGCTGTGAAAATAGGTACTCATGTGCTTCACTGCATGTTCGAGCTGCACTTGGCTTGGCACAATAAAACGGCGCACCAAATTCTGAGCTTTTTCATACAAGATACCGTTTGGCTCACCTGTTAAAGAGTCACGTCCGATGCGGCCTCCCTCAGGATCTGGGGTATTTCTGTCTATGCCGCAGGCCTTTAAAGCAGCGGTGTTCAACCAGGCCGTGTGGTAGGTGACATCCTTCAAGGCTACAAAGTGATGAGGTGCAGCCAGATCCAATACTTCTTTAGGTGCTTTTTGAAAAGCATCAATCCACGACATGTGCCATGGCCCCCCTGAAATCCATTGGTTGGCGGGAACTTTGCTAGCTCGATCTGTGACAGCTAGCATCAGACCTTCCAGGGAAGACGACAAGCCTACATAGACTTCAAATTTATCTCTCAAGGCGCCCCAGATACCATGGGCATGTGTGTCAATCAATCCAGGCATTAGAAATTGCCCACCTAAGTCGTGAACGATCGTTTGTGAACTGGCACTTTTCAGCAATTCTGAAGTACTCCCAACTTGCAAAACTTTTCCGTTCAAAATGGACAGGCCTTCTGCTTGGGGGTGCTCAGAATCTAAGGTGAGAACAGTGCCATTGATCCAGATTTCATCTGGAGAATTTTCTTTGATGTGCTGGCTCATGTGCAGTCAGATGTTTGGGTTCTTAAGGCGCTTTGTTAAAGCCATTAACAATGGCCAAAATAAAATAAGCAAAATTGCAATGAGCATTGCGAGTGACACAGGCCTTGTGATGAAGGGTTCAAGAGAGCCATCGCTTCGACCTAGTAATTGCCGCAATGAAGCCTCCAATGTATCGCCCATGACCATTCCCAAAATGAGGGGAATCGTTGGAATTTTTGCTCTGGCACAGACCAAGCCGAACACGCCAAAAATAGCGGTGATGATCACGTAGTACATTGAGTTTGCCGCTGAATAGGATCCAACAAAACTCAATGCCAAAATGATTAGTCCCAAAATTCTAGGATTCACATAGGCTAATCGAGCGAGGGGTTTGACCGTCAAAATTAGCAAACCCAAGATGACGAAGTTGATAACCAATAATGAGGCTAAAACACCATTGATGATTTCGGGCCGGTCTGTAAACAAAGAAGGGCCAGGAACAATGCCATGAACAACAAATACGCCCATGATGATGGCCGTGATGGCATCGCCAGGAATGCCCAAG
>Ga0255113_1000023_pt1 | contig 41614 bp, 30 predicted proteins | sample Law_Yuk_RepC_8h_FD_188473 | JGI IMG/M metagenome (GOLD analysis project Ga0255113, IMG submission 188473) | Freshwater microbial communities from St. Lawrence River, New York, United States - Law_Yuk_RepC_8h | ecosystem: Environmental > Aquatic > Freshwater > River | place: USA: New York... | reverse complement strand
AAGCTCCTCGGCAGCCATAAAGGGCAATGGTGCTTGATTCCAAAAATGTTTACTTTTCCAAATCGGTAATGAACGTTTCGCGCTAATCCCCGTTACCCATTCCTGAATCTTCGCAAGAAGCGGAATGTGATTGCGCAGATTGAGTAAGAACGGTAAGCCAGGTACTTTGCTAATCATGGGTGCATAGCGAGGCAAGTGAGCAACCAAGCGATCGCGTAGAGTATGTCCAAAGCGTTCTTTATATTGCGCCAAGAACTCAATCTTCATCTTAGCCATATCAACGCCAGTGGGGCACTCCCGTTTACAGCCTTTGCAACTGACGCACAAATCCATTACTTCTTTTACTGCTTGCGTAGCCAGTGGAAGATGAGCTGGTGGAACGTCATTGCCGTTCATGACCAGTTGCCCGGACATTGCAAGTCGTAAGGTGTTGGCTCTACCGCGAGTGAGATCTTTTTCATTGCGGGTAATGCGATAACTGGGGCACATGACATCGGCATCAAACTTACGGCAATGCCCATTGTTATTACACATATCAATCGCTTTGGCTAAACCTTGCGCAGGATCACCCCCACTACCGGCTGCCGTAATTGCTTCGGTCACAGGATTACTTTGGACGTTCCAAGCCGACCAGTCGAGCTTGGGTCGTACGGGAATAACGGTATAGCTGGGTGAATAGCGAAAGTAGCTAGCATCATCCATCTTGGGCGGGTTCACAATCTTCCCAGGATTGAAGAGATTGCTCGGATCAAATTGGTATTTGATCTGCGCCAGAGCCTCAGTAATTTTGGGCCCGAATTGCCAAGAGATCCACTCGCCACGACATAACCCATCACCATGTTCACCACTGAAGGCACCTTTGTATTTGCGCACTAACTCAGAAGCCTCTTCTGCAATGGCCCGCATTTTTAAAGCGCCATCGCGGCGCATATCGAGAATCGGGCGGACATGCAGGGTACCAACTGAGGCATGGGCATACCAAGTACCGCGCGTACCATGTTTACTAAATACCTCAGTCAGTGCTTGGGTGTAATTGGCGAGATGCTCAAGGGGTACCGCACAATCCTCAATAAAGCTCACCGGTTTGCCATCGCCTTTGAGACTCATCATGATGTTAAGACCTGCCTTACGGACTTCCCATAAGTTCTTTTGCATCGCCGGATCGGGCAGCATCACGACCGAGTTCGGTAAACCTAAATCACTCATGAGGGTGTCAAGCTCTTTGAGTTTTTGTAAGAGGGGGGCATGCTCATCGCCTGAGAACTCAACCAGCAAAATGGCGTCCACTGTTTTGGCATTAGCATCAACCAATGCGGTTTCAATGGTCTTCCGAAAGGCGGGATTATTGCGCGAGAGATCAATCATGGTGCGATCAACGAGCTCAACAGCTGTCGGACCCAAGCGCACAATGTGCTGCGCACTATCCATGGCTTTGTAAAAGCTAGCAAAGTTCACCACACCCAAAACTTTGTGTTTGGGTAAGCGAGAAAGTTTGAGCTTGAGGGATTTAAAGAAAGCGAGCGTGCCTTCACTACCGACGAGCAGATGAGAGAGATTGACACTGTTGTCGAGCGTGTAGGGCAACTCACTTTGCGGATGAAAGACATCCAAGTTGTAACCCGCAACTCGGCGCATGACCTTAGGCCAGTGCGCCTCAATTTCAGGCTTTAAGTGATCAACCAAACCCTTGACAAAATCACCCAAAACCTTTGCTTCACCCACAGCACCGTCATAAGAACCAAAGTGAGCGAGTTGACCATTGGCAAGCCAAGCATCAATGCCCAAGACGTTGTGCACCATATTGCCGTAGGCAATCGAGCGGCTACCACAGGAGTTATTGCCTGCCATGCCACCAATCGTGGCTTGTGCCCCTGTAGAGACATCGACGGGGTACCAGAGGCCATGGGGCTTGAGAAAAGTATTGAGGTGATCTAAAACCATGCCCGGTTCGACTTCAATCGTGGCCTTTTCGGCATCGGCCAGATCAGAACTCAAAATATTACGAAAGAACTTACTGTTATCAATCACCAATGCGGCGCCGGTCGTTTGGCCGCATTGACTCGTGCCACCACCGCGGGCCAAAACGGGGATGCCAGATTCTTTGGCGATGGCAAGACCCGCCTCAATATCCTCGGCAGACTCGGGCACTAAAACCGCTAAGGGAAACTGTTGGTAAATCGAGGCGTCGGTGGCATACCGACCCCGGCTAGCGCTATCAACCATGACCTGACCTTTGACCTCTTTTTGAAGCTTCGAGGTAATTTCTGGGGGCAAGCTTTTTATGCGAAAGCTGGGATCGGCAGGTATTTTGGTCATGAAACACGTGGTTTTAAATCAACAGAGATTATGATTGTATTGATTTAGTCATCAATCTGGGTGGGCGACCAATCCATGGCAGAATCACCCTAAAGACCCCATCAAAATACCAAGGAGACTGCGATGTTAGCCAACAAACCCTATTTGCGCCAAACCGATGTCCAAAAAATATTAGATGCGGCGAACGCCTATGCCGAGAAACACAATTGGGCAGTCACCATCGCCGTGTGTGATGATGGCGGTCATCTTTTGGGGCTGATCCGCAGAGACGGCTGCGCTCCCGTGTCCTCCTACATAGCTCAAGACAAGGCCCGTGCCTCGGCCATGGGAAAGCGCGAAAGCAAGGTCTATGAGGACATTATTAATAATGGCCGGACCGCCTTTGCCACGGTGCCGCACATCAAGGGCATGCTCGAAGGCGGGGTCAATATTGATGTCGATGGCCACACCATTGGCGCGGTTGGTGTTTCTGGTGTGAAGTCTGCTGACGATGCTGGAATCGCAAGGGCGGGTATTGCTGCCATTCTTTGAGACTTTCTTAAAGTTTCAGGTTATCCCAAGGGGATTAGTTGGCTTGACGATTAGGTAAATTGTTTCTACAATGTAGATACATAAGGAGGATCGTATGCAGGCTGTCATCAAAAAGTGGGGTAATAGTCCAGCATTACGCTTAAGCTCAGCCATCATGAAGTCCGCAAAGCTGAATGTGGATCAAGAGGTAACGATCCACATTCAACGGGGAAGGATTGTGATTGAGCCAAGCACCCCATCTGGTTTTGTCTTGGATGATCTGATTGCTCAAATCAGTAAAAAAAATCTACATACTGAAGTTGACTTCGGAAATCCAGTTGGTCGTGAGGTTTGGTGATGCCCAAATCCTATGTTCCGGATGCGGGAGATATTGTTAGGTTGCAATTTGATCCTCAGGCGGGTCGTGAGCAAGCGGGGCATCGTCCCGCCCTGGTTTTATCGCCAGCGGCTTACAATGTAAAAACTAACTTAATGCTCTGTTGCCCGCTGACAACGCAAGTTAAATCTTATCCATTCGAGGTCGTCTTTACGGAAGGCGGCACACAGTCCGCCGTACTTGCTGACCAGCTGAAGTCTTTGGACTGGAAAGTCAGAAAGGCAAAGTTCAGATCAAAGCTCACACGGGAGACCATGGTGGTCGTCAAGTTAAAAATTAAGACGCTTTTGTGCTTACAGTGAATTCAATTTAACTAAATTTCAGCCGCCCCCAAATCCTAGAGTCAAATTCCCTAAAAACCGGTCTTTGTAGGAAATCATGAGCCGTATTTTTCAAAATACGGCTCAAAATCTGATCCGATTACCCTCTTGAATATCTTTTTTCCGACTATTTTGAAGTAAATTGCAAAAAAGTCGCGACTTTATTGAAAAATACTATAAAATAGTCGCATGAAGCGCTATCTCGACGCCTTAGTCCTCAATGACCTGTCCAAAAAGGCCGTTATTTTGACGGGTCCCCGGCAGGTCGGAAAAACGACTCTCAGCCAACAGCTCATGGAGAAGTTTACGCATGCCCAATATTTAAATTGGGATGTTCCAGCGGATCGAAAAATCTTACAACGCCAAACATGGAATCCAAAGGCAGGGCTTTTGGTTGTTGATGAAATTCATAAAATGCGGAACTGGAAATCATGGCTAAAGGGCGTCATCGATGGGCGCTCTCCAGAGCAAGCATTATTGGTCACGGGCAGTGCTCGGATGGATACTTTTCGGCAATCCGGAGAGTCGCTAGCAGGCCGATATTTTTCTTGTCGTTTGCATCCAATTTCAGTCAAAGAGTGGTGCGAACAAGAGGGGGGTGGCGCTTCCCAAGCTCTGGATCATCTTTTGGAGCGTGGAGGATTCCCAGAGCCCTGTTTAGCGAAAAGCGCAACGGAGGCTGACCGTTGGCGTGCCCAGTACTTTACCGATTTAATTCGGGAGGATGTCTTAGAGTTTTCTCGGTTACATGAAATTAATGTGATGCGTTTATTCATCGACGTTTTGCGTGATCGGGTTGGATCGCCGCTTTCGCTAGCATCGATAGCGCGCGACTTGGAAGTATCGCCAGCTACCCTAAAGACCTATTTAGAGATTTTGAAAGCTTTATTTATTGTTTTCACGATTCATCCATGGCATCGCAATGTGGGAAGAGCGATGTTGCAAATGCCTAAAATCTATTTTTTTGATACCGGTTTGGTGCGCGGGGATCAAGGCGTTCGATTAGAAAATGCGGTCGCAGGGATGTTGTTAAAGCAAAGAGATTTCTTGCGCGATAGCCGTGGTGTTGATGCGGGGTTGCACTATATTCGTACCAAAGACGGTGCTGAAGTGGATTTTGTAATTAGTGAGAATGATTCAATCACTCAATTAATTGAGTGCAAACTGAGCGATTCAACACCTCATAAGTCATTGATCCGGTTTGCAGCACAATTTTCGCAAGCCCAAGCGCTACAAATTGTTGCTAATTTACGTCAGGAAGAGGTGGTTCATGGAGTTCGAATCACAGATGCCGCCCAGTGGTTGGCTCAATTGGAAGTCTAAGGCCTAAAGACTAAAGACCCCAAGCCCTGTAAAATAAAGCAGTGTCCACACCAACCGATCAAATTCAGCCAGAATCCAGTCTTCCTCCGCTAGCCAACTTTGCAGACTTCCATTTAGACCCCAAGATCTTGAAGGCGGTTGCGGAGCAAGGCTATACCCAAGCGACCCCCATCCAAGCCAAGGCTATCCCGATAGTTTTAGAGGGCCGTGATGTCATGGGCGCGGCTCAGACCGGTACTGGGAAGACTGCTGCATTCACCCTGCCAATCATTCAGAAGTTACTGCCCAATGCCAACGCCAGCACATCGCCAGCCCGTCATCCCATTCGAGCTTTGATACTGACTCCCACTCGTGAGTTGAGCGATCAAGTGGCGGATAACGCGAGCTTGTATGCCAAACATACGGATTTACGCACAGCCGTTGTCTTTGGTGGGGTCGATATCAAACCGCAGGCGATGACCTTGCGCGCCGGTGTAGAGATTTTGATTGCTACCCCAGGACGCTTATTGGATCATCTGGGCTCTAAGACCGCAGACCTCTCGCAAGTGCAAATCTTGGTGCTCGATGAAGCGGACCGAATGCTCGATATGGGCTTCCTACCCGATTTGCAGCGCATCATCAATCTGATTCCAGCACAACGCCAAACCCTGTTGTTCTCGGCAACCTTCTCGTCTGAAATTAAAAAGTTAGCGCAGACCTATTTGCGTAATCCCGTCACAATTGAAGTAGCCAGACAAAACGCGGCTGCGGATACTGTTAATCAAGTCATCCATTTTGTGAAGTCCGAGAACAAGCGCGCAGCGATTGTGGCAATCTTACAAAACCGAGTGAAGGCTGGACACACCAAACAATGCATCATCTTTACCAATAGCCGACTAGGGTGCGCGCGTTTGGCAAGAGCACTAGAGCATGATGGGATTAAAGCAGCCGCGATTCATGGAGATAAGAGTCAGGGCGAACGCATGCTAACTCTTGAGGCCTTTAAGAGTGGTGCGATTGACGCCTTGGTGGCTACCGATGTTGCTGCTAGGGGGTTGGATATTTCTGAGATGCCGTGTGTGATTAATCATGAACTTCCTTTTAGTGCGGAAGATTTTATTCATCGCATTGGCAGAACGGGCAGAGCAGGCAGTAAAGGCGATGCGATTGCACTGGTCGATGATAGCGAGAAGCGCTTGCTAGATGACATTGAAAAACTCTTAAAGCGTAAGCTGCCCGTTTCGGCTTTACCGACGATGAATACCACTACAAAGACATACATACAGTCGCCTGGCTCCAAACCAATTGCCGCTGACCCCTTCTTCTATATGCCTTATGAGTCGAATAAACAGAGCAAGGAAGTGATCGCGGAAACTGTCTCTCCAGTCGCCACTTCAAAACCGGCGGATGGTAAAAATAAGAAACCCGTTTTAGGTGCTCTTCTAGGCGGCTCAAAGAAGTAAGATTAAAGATAACAATCTCGCCATTGGCGTATTTTGATTTGTAACCATTCATGTGTGCTAATACTCAGCTCGTTTTTGTCCTCTTTTAAGCCAAGATGCTGGGCGGCTCCTCTTAGAGAATTAAAAATAGCCTCTTGATGACTTATATCAATTGCTAACGCCCGGGTTTGCTTGCTCAACTTTTCACCTACTGCATTAGTAACGAGCGGTAGATGCAGATAGCTGGGTCTTGGGTATCCTAGGACCTTTTGTATATAGAGTTGCCGTGCTGTATTGCTCAATAGATCTTCGCCGCGAACGATATGGGTAATACCCTGAAGATAATCATCAACCACAACAGCGAGTTGGTAAGTAAACAAACCATCGGCACGACGCAGCACAAAATCGCCGACTTCGTGCACCAGATCTTGTAATTGAACTCCTTTCATTCGATCGGTAAAGTGCAGCACACACGAGCTTGGTAAGGCCACTCGGATAGCCGTTTTTACTGCTTGCCTATTTTGATCACGACAGCTTCCTGGGTAAATGAGTTCCTCGTGACGCCCCAGCTCAACCCCATTTGCCCGCAAAGTTTCCTCTATCTCCTTGCGTGAGCAAATACAGCGATAAGTTATTTGACCCTTGCTTAATTGTTCTAGTGCGGCTTGGTATAAGTCGGTGCGCTTCGATTGCCAGACTACGTCCTCATCCCAATCAAGACCACAGGCTTTGAGTTGCTGCAAAATGATTTGATCGGACCCCGCTATTGTTCTTGGCGTATCAACATCTTCCATCCGCACAATCCATTGACCCGCATGGGCTCTGGCATCAAGCCAGCTGCCAAGAGCCGTGGTGAGCGATCCCAAATGCAGGGGTCCAGTCGGGGAGGGTGCAAATCGACCTTTGTAGGGAGTGGTCAGTGCGTACCCTACTTGGCTAGAGCCTTGATTGAATTGAGTATTCTGAATCGGGGTCATTTGAGGCATTCTTTTGGTGTGCTCACAGCTAAAATCATCTCATATGGCAGCACCCCAATTCATCCACCTTCGTTTGCATTCGGAGTATTCGATTACCGATGGAGCGGTGCGCATTGACGATGCGGTTCAGGCCGCATGTAACGATGCGATGGGCGCCTTAGCGCTCACCGATTTGGGTAATCTCTTTGGCTTAATCAAATTCTACTCAGCAGCACGCGCCGGAGGAGTTAAACCCATAGCGGGAGCCGATGTTTGGTTGAGTAATGAGCTAGAGCCTGACTTGCCACATCGCATGCTCTTGCTCGTACAAAACCATACTGGCTATCTCAATCTTTGCCAATTACTCACCAAAGCATCGCTACAGAATCAAGTCCATGGCCGTGCAGAGGTCCACCCCAGTTGGTTTGTAAAGGTCCCAGGGAAAAATTCGGGCGACTCTAAGAAAGCCGAACAGAGCTTAGCGGATGGCTTGGTCGCTTTATCGGGCGCCCATTTGGGTGATGTTGGTAGTGCCTTGCTAGCTGGCAATCTGGAACAGGCCAAAAAACTAGCCATGCATTGGCAAGGCGTATTTGGCGGCCGGTATTTTATTGAGCTGCAGCGCAGTGGTCATGCGCAAGACGAGTCTCATGTTCAGTTGGGATGTCAGCTAGCGAGTGAGTTGGACATTCCTGTCGTGGCTACCCATCCGATCCAATTCATGAAGCCGGATGATTTCACAGCGCACGAGGCACGGGTCTGCATTGCTGAGGGTGAGTTGCTCGGCAATCCGCGTCGACCCAAACTCTTTACAGAACAACAATATTTTTTAACGCAAGCACAAATGCAGGAGCGCTTTGCTGACCTACCGGCAGCACTTTCCAACTCGGTTGAGATCGCCAAGATGTGTAACTTAACCCTAACCTTGGGTCAAGCACGTCTACCGGAATTCCCAACGCCGGACGGAATGGCCTTAGATGATTATTTAATGCAACAAGCCGAGTTGGGTCTGAAAAAAAATCTTCTGAAGCTCTATCCCGATGAGGAGGAGCGCAAATCGATCAAGGCACGTTATGTTGATCGCCTCAAGTTTGAAGTAAACACGATCGCACAAATGGGCTTCCCGGGTTATTTCTTGATTGTGGCGGACTTTATCAATTGGGCCAAGAACAATGGTGTACCCGTGGGGCCTGGCAGAGGATCGGGTGCCGGTTCTTTAGTTGCATTCTCATTGGGCATTACGGACCTTGACCCACTGCGCTATAACTTGCTCTTTGAGCGCTTTTTAAATCCCGAGCGGGTATCCATGCCTGACTTTGATATCGATTTTTGTCAGCATGGTAGGGACCGCGTGATTGCTTATGTCAAAGAGAAATACGGCAAAGATGCGGTCAGTCAAATTGCTACCTTTGGCACGATGGCTGCCAAAGCGGCGATTCGGGATGTGGGGCGTGTGCTGGAGCAACCCTATGGCTTTGTCGACGGGATTGCTAAGTTAGTGCCCTTCAAACCAGGTCAAGTGGTGACCATTGAATCGGCTAAGAAAGAAGAAAAGCAACTGGCTGAGCGGGAGAAAAATGAAGAAGAGGTACGGCAATTATTAGCCCTTGCACAGCAACTTGAGGGAATGACCCGAAATGTGGGTATGCATGCTGGAGGCGTACTGATTGCACCCGGTAAGTTAACGGACTTTTGCCCTTTGTATACCCAAGATGCTAAAGATCAGGATGCAGGTGTTATTAGTCAATTTGATAAAGACGATGTCGAGTCTATTGGTTTGGTGAAATTCGATTTCTTGGGTTTGACCACACTAACGATCTTAGCGGGGGCTGAGCGTTGGATTAAAACACTTCACCCACAGAGAAAGAATTGGAGTATCAGCGATATTCCTCTAGATGATCCCGCAGCTTTTGAGTTACTCAAGCGCGGCAACACGGTTGCGGTATTCCAGTTGGAAAGTCGGGGTATGCAGGGGATGTTGCGCGACGCCAAACCCGATCGCTTTGAAGACATTATTGCGCTCGTTGCCCTCTATCGACCAGGTCCAATGGACCTCATTCCAGATTACATTAAACGCAAGCACGGTCAGCAGCGGGTTGAGTACCCTGATCCACGCATTGAGCCTGTCTTGCGGGAGACCTACGGAATCATGGTGTACCAAGAGCAGGTGATGCAAATGGCGCAGATGATTGGCGGCTACTCCTTAGGCGGGGCCGACCTACTGCGGCGTGCGATGGGTAAGAAAAAGCCAGAAGAAATGGCTCAGCACCGCAAGATTTTTCGAGAAGGTGCACAAAAGAATGGCTTAACCGAATACAAAGCCGATGAGATCTATGACCTCATGGAGCGCTTTGCAGGCTATGGATTTAATAAGTCGCATGCCGCAGCGTATGCACTGCTTGCCTATCAAACGGCTTGGCTCAAGGCGTATTATCCCGCTGAGTTCATGGCAGCCAACTTATCTTTATCGATGGATGACACCGATAAGATCAAGATCTTGTATGACGATAGTTTGCATCAGGGTTTAAACATATTACCGCCCGACATTAATACAGGTATGTATGAGTTCACCCCAATTGGTGATGAGAAAAGTGCTCAAGAAAAACCTATGGACACCGTTGAAGCTCAGCACCGATCGCCCTTAAAAACAATACGCTATGGTTTGGGTGCAGTTCGTGGAACCGGTGAGGGCGCCATTCAAATTATTGTTGAGGCTCGTAAGGCTGGTCCCTTTGTTAATTTATTTGATTTCTGTGCCAGAGTCGATCGACGGCAGGTCAATCGACGTGCCATCGAAGCCCTCATTCGTGCAGGTGCTTTTGATACGATCGCGGGTGATTCAGCAAAAGGCTACGCCAACCCTTATGAGGGGCGCGCCACTCTCTTGGCATCACTTTCTCGGGCTATTGAAGCGGCTGAGCAAGCACAGGCATCCGCTCACCAGGTGAGTTTGTTTGACCTTGGTGAAGACTCTGAGAAGCATGTCCCGGAGTATGTTCGTGAAGCATCCTCTTCCGAGAAAAAGCGCTTACAAGATGAAAAGGCTGCTTTGGGACTGTGCTTAACGGGGCATCTCTTTGATGCCTATCGCCCTGAAGTCACTCACTTTGTCCGACAGCCATTAGTAAAGGTGACCGAAGGCAAAGACCAACTGGTCGCCGGAATTATTACCTCCTCCCGAATGCTGATGGGTCAGCGTGGTCGGATGATGATCGCCACCATTGATGATGGGACTGCAGCACTAGAGCTCACTTTGTACAGCGAGATGTATGAACCAAACCGCTCGTGGTTAAAAGAAGATGAGCTACTGATTGCGAAGGTCAATGTAAGTCCGGATAAGTTCTCAGGAGGTTTGCGGGTAGTGGCCGAGAGCGTGATGGATATAGTGGGCGCACGTCTGCGTTTTGCCAGGAATGTGCATCTCAATTTAGATACCGGTATTGACCTCAAAGTATTGCGCGCGCAAATTAATCCATTCCTGATTCAGTCGAGTCAGGTTAATACCCAATCGAATCTCACCAAAAAGGGATTGCCACTAACAGCAGCAGTGGTCGCAAAAGGCGGCGCATGTCTTGTTCAGTTTCCGGATGATATCCGCCTATATCCCGATGACAATTGCCTGCGCAATTTACATCAAATCTTGGGAAACAAATCCGGATTCAATTCACCAATCAGCCCGGTAGAAGTTCAGTACGCCTGATTGGATGAATAAATAATCTAGCGAGATTTTAAATAGGACTCAAATTCATCCTTTAGTTCAGGATGTTTGAGTGCAAACTCAATGGTCGCCTTGAGGTATCCAAGTTTGCTGCCACAGTCATAACGAATACCTTCGTATTCATAGGCAATAACTGGCTCTTCTTTGAGAAGGGCTGCAATCGCATCTGTTAATTGATATTCACCACCCGAGCCTGGTTTGAGATTGCGGATGTGTTTAAAAATCGAGGAAGACAGGATATAGCGACCGACAACACCTAGATTAGATGGCGCATCCTTTGACTCCGGCTTTTCAATAATGCCGCTGACCGTATGGATACCAGCACTTTGGGATTGAACGGCTACAACGCCATACGATTTACTTTGTTCAGGTTTGATTTTCTCAACTGCTAGGATAGATGCGCTTTGCTTGGCGAACAGATCCACCATTTGTTTTAGAACGGCTGGTTGGCCATCCAAGAGGTCATCCGCCAGGATCACAGCAAAGGATTCATCGCGGACGAGTTTTTCAGCACAGAGAACCGCATGCCCAAGGCCTAATGGTTCTGCCTGACGTACATAAACACAGTCGACGTGACTGGGTTTGACATTACGGACAATCTCTAAGAGGCTCTGTTTATTCTTAGCTTCAAGCTCTGCTTCAAGCTCATATGCTTTATCAAAATGATCTTCAATTGCACGTTTACTGCGCCCAGTAACAAAAATCATTTCGGTAATACCTGCAGCGATGGCTTCTTCCACAGCATATTGAATCAAGGGCTTATCCACCACATTAAGCATCTCTTTAGGGCTTGCCTTGGTGGCTGGCAGAAAGCGCGTACCAAGACCCGCGACGGGAAAGACGGCTTTTGTGATCGGTTTAGAATTCATAGATGTAATTATGCATTTTGCAGGATTTATCGTCACTTTTTTGAATTTTCTTAAGTAATCACATCTTAATTGTTTTCAATGTATAAAAATGCTAAAAAATCTACGCAATCCATTATGCAGACCCACTCATCCCGGAGCAATATTAAGGAAGGATATTTTGCCTGCTTTGGCGATTAGTCAATCTGCATTAGCGGCTTATTTGGGTGTTAACAGGCTTACTGTATCGGAAATTTTGTTGGAAAAACGTGCGATTAGTGCCGAAATGGCACTACGAATTTCTAAGACCTTAGGCGGCTCCCCTGAGAGTTGGTTGCAAATGCAAGCAGCGCTTGATTTATGGGAGGTTGTCCAAAAGTTCAAGCAAAACCCCAAAAGATTACCTAAATCTATTCCAGCACTTGATTCTGATTAGCCCTTCAACTTATTGAGTTGCTGACTCAGTTTAGCGTGGTTGACTTCAAAATCAGCAAGTCGCTTTTTCTCTTGTTCGATGACCTCTGCCGGTGCGCGTGCCACAAAACCTTCATTACCTAATTTGTTTTGGCACTTACTAATTTCACTTGCGAGGCGAGTAATTTCTTTAGATAGGCGCGCATGCTCGGCTTTCGGGTCAACATCAATCTTGAGAAGTAATTTATTTTGACCAACAAGGGCAATGGGGGCTCCTGGGGCGTCTCGCTCAAATTGCGCTTCATCGTTAATGATCTTGACCTCAGATAGCTTGGCTAGGGCGCCAAGATAAGGAGCAGCTTTTTCTAAGAATAAAGAGTTGCCAGCAATCCACAGGGGCACTTTCTGTGCTGGTGAGATTTGCATTTCACCGCGCAGGTTACGACAGGCATCGATAATGGCTTTGACCTCATTCATCCATGCTTCACTCTTGGGGTCAATCTTCTGGGGCTCGGAAACTGGATAGGCTTGTAAGGCAATAGATTGAGAAGGTTGCTGTGAGAGATCTTTACCACTCTTGGGCCCAATGGTTTGCCATAACTCTTCTGTAATGAAAGGAATAATGGGATGGGCAAGACGCAAGATTGTTTCTAGAACCCGCAACAGAGTACGACGCGTAGCGCGCTGTTGCGCTAGAGTACCTGTTTGCAATTGCACCTTCGCCAACTCCAGATACCAGTCGCAGTATTCATCCCAAACAAATTGATAAATCGCTGTAGCAATATTGTCAAAACGGAAATCGGCAAAACCCTTAGCGACATCTGCCTCGGTGCGCTGCAGGATCGATACGATCCAGCGATCAGCCGCTGAAAAATCCAAATAGCCATCAGGGCCACATTGGTTATCGCACGGAGCAAAGCCATTGTCTTTCTCATCACCAGGGCAATTCATTAAGACAAATCGAGTTGCATTCCAGAGCTTGTTACAAAAATTACGATAGCCCTCACAACGCTTCTGATCAAAATTTATATTACGACCCAATGAGGCCAGTGAGGCAAAGGTAAAGCGCAAGGCATCGGTTCCAAAGGGGGGGATACCATCCGCAAATTCTTTTTTTGTCTTTTTGGTAATGCTCTCTGCTTGTTTAGGGTTCATCAGACCAGAGGTACGCTTATTAACTAAGCTATCGAGATCAATACCATCAATTAAATCAATCGGGTCCAAGGTATTGCCTTTGGACTTACTCATCTTTTGGCCCTCAGCATCCCGCACTAAGCCATGCACATAAACCGTATGAAATGGAACCTTACCGGTAAAGTGACAGGTCATCATCACCATGCGCGCAACCCAGAAAAAGATGATGTCAAAACCAGTAACCAAGACCGAGGAGGGTAAAAAGTGTTCTAACTCTTTGGTTTGCTTGGGCCAGCCCAATGAGCTAAACGGAACAAGTGCAGAGCTAAACCAAGTATCTAAGACATCATCATCACGCCTTAGAGATCCTGCATATCCAGCAGCCTTTGCTTTGCTTTTTACCTCTTCTTCTGAGCGAGCAACAAAGATCTCGCCTGCATCACCATACCAAGCTGGAATTTGATGGCCCCACCACAGCTGCCTTGAAATACACCAGTCCTGAATATTCTCGAGCCACTGCGTATAGGTATTGATCCAGTTCTCAGGGACTAGTTTGATATCACCAGAAGTAACTGCATGAAGTGCTGCGCCAGCAATCGATTGGCCGGGCTGATAAAGATTCTCTGGGCTGGGCTTAGACATAGCCACGAACCATTGGTCGGTGAGCATTGGCTCAATCACCGTCTGAGTGCGATCGCCGCGAGGTACCATCAATGTATGGGGTTGAACTTTATCGAGTAGCTTGGCCGATTCAAGGTCAGCCACAATTTGTTTGCGTGCAGTAAAGCGATCAAGGCCTTGATATTGTTTTGGGGCATGCTCATTAATCTTGGCGTCGAGGGTAAGTACATCAATGAGTGGTAGTTGATGACGTTGACCCACTGCATAGTCATTAAAATCATGGGCTGGAGTAACCTTCACCACACCCGTTCCAAAACTCATGTCTACATAGGAGTCGGCAATAATCGGAATACTGCGCTCGCATAGAGGTAGGTCAACGGTTTTACCAATGAGATGACGATAGCGCTCATCATCAGGGTGCACCATGACAGCCACGTCACCCAGCAAGGTCTCGGGACGGGTGGTCGCAACAATTAATTGACCGCTACCATCGGACAGGGGATAGCGGATATGCCATAAACTACCTTGCTCTTCGGTGCTAACAACTTCCAAATCAGATACAGCGGTGCCAAGAACAGGATCCCAATTGACCAATCGCTTACCCCGATAGATGAGGCCTTGCTCATAGAGTGTTACAAAAACCTCTACAACTGCAGCGGACATCTTTGAATCCATCGTGAAATATTCACGGGACCAATCAATCGAGGCTCCCAAGCGCCGAATCTGACGAGTAATGGTGGAACCCGATTCTTCTTTCCATTCCCATACTTTTTTAAGGAATGACTCTCGACCTAAATCGTGACGCGATATTTTTTGGGCATCGAGTTGGCGCTCAACCACAATCTGTGTAGCGATGCCCGCATGATCGGTACCTGGTACCCAAAGCGTATTCTTGTTTGACATACGAGCATGGCGTACCAGACCATCCATGATAGTTTGATTAAATGCGTGTCCCATATGGAGCGTGCCAGTGACATTCGGTGGTGGCAGCTGAACACAGAAATCTTCCTTGCCATCCTCCAAGTTTGCCTCTGCAATTCTGCGTTTTTCCCACTCGGGACCCCAAAAAGCTTCAATTGGGGCAGGCTCATAGGACTTTGCTAGTTTTGCTAAGTCTAGATTGCTATCAGTATCGAGTTTTTGTGGAGGATTTTGTGCGTTTGACATAAGAGGCAAATTATAATTGGGACGATGCATGCAGATTTACTTGAGAACCTCAATCCCGAACAACGAGAGGCAGTAACCCTCCCACCGGTTGATACCAATGGCCACGCTCAATCCGCACTGATTCTGGCGGGGGCAGGTAGTGGTAAAACTCGAGTTCTGACCACCAGAATTGCGTGGCTCATTCAAACGGGACAAATATCACCAATTGGTATCTTGGCAGTTACATTTACAAATAAAGCTGCAAAAGAGATGCTAACCCGTTTAAGTGCCATGTTACCGATTAATACGCGGGGCATGTGGGTTGGCACCTTCCATGGCCTCTGTAATCGATTATTGAGAGCCCATCACCGAGATGCTGGGCTGCCATCAACATTTCAGATTCTGGATACCCAAGATCAACTCTCAGCCATCAAACGCTTATTGAAGAGTCTCAATATTGATGATGAGAAGTTCCCGCCTCGTCAATTACAGTACTTCATATCCAATTCCAAAGAGCGGGGTAAGCGCGCCAAGGATTTAGATCCAGGCGATGATTTTGAAGCGAAGATGATTCAGTTATATGAAGCCTACGATGCTCAATGCCAACGCGAAGGTGTCTGTGATTTCTCTGAGCTCTTATTACGAAGTTATGAACTACTTAAGCATAACGAGATTATTCGGACGCATTATCAGGAGCGCTTCCACCATATTTTGATCGATGAGTTTCAGGATACCAATGCCCTGCAATATGCATGGCTCAAACTCTTATCGGGTCATGGACGGCATCAATCAACAAGTGCGCTCTTTGCCGTAGGCGATGATGACCAAAGTATTTATGCGTTTCGTGGGGCTGATGTGGAGAACATGCGCCTTTATGAAAAGCAATACAAACCAGTAACCGTAAAACTGGAACAGAACTATCGCTCGCACGGACACATTCTAGATGCTGCCAATCATTTAATTGCACACAATGTAGAGCGCCTTGGAAAAAACCTACGTACCGAAGCTGGCTATGGTGAGCCTGTCAGAATTTATGAGGCAGCAAGCGATGGCATGGAGAGCGCTTGGCTGATTGATGAGATTAAGGCATTGGTTCGCGCAGGGATGAGTCGTAGTGAAGTTGCTATTTTGTATCGTAGTAACGCCCAGTCACGGATTATTGAGCATGGGCTCTTTTCAGGCAATATTCCTTACCGGGTATATGGTGGCTTACGCTTCTTTGAGCGTGCTGAGATTAAGCATGCTCTCGCCTATATGCGCCTCTTAGAGAACCCAAATGACGACACCTCATTTGCCCGCGTCGTTAATTTCCCAACTCGAGGTATCGGTGCTCGTTCTTTAGAAGCATTACAAGATGCTGCTAAGCTACATCAGTGCTCGTTCTATGCAGCAGCCTCCTTTATTGAGGGCAAGGCCGGCTCTAGCATTGCGGGTTTTGTGCGCTTAATTGAGCACCTGCGCGATGCAACTAAGCACAATACCTTGCCAGAGACCGTCGAGTATGTGATTCAGCATAGCGGCTTAATTCAGCATTACCTCAGTGAGCGCGAGGGACAAGATCGCGTTGAGAACTTACAAGAGTTAATCAATGCAGCTACCGCTTTTGTGGCAGAAGAGGGTTATGGACAAGATGTACAAGCGGCGACGCCACCGGGAGAAGATCAAGCTGGGGTTGAGGATATTTCCCCATTAGCTGGTTTTCTCGCACATGCCTCTTTAGAGGCGGGTGACAATCAAGCAGAGGCTGGACAAGATGCGATTCAATTAATGACGGTACATTCCGCCAAGGGCTTGGAGTTCTCCGCCGTATTTATGACGGGCTTAGAAGAAGGACTATTTCCACATGAGAACAGCATTTCTGAACCACATGGTCTAGAAGAGGAGCGCCGACTGATGTATGTGGCCATTACCCGAGCCAAAGAGAGGCTTTATCTATCTCATACCCAATCACGCATGTTGCATGGCCAAGTGCGATATAACATGCCATCCCGATTTCTGGATGAGCTACCTATAGAGAATGTGAAACATCTCACACCGAAAGCAAAAGATGCTCGCTGGGGTGGAGGCTCATGGCAAAAAAGCACGAGCCAAAAACAATATGGCGGAGACAGTATTGATCAAGCATGGTGGAGTGGTGACGATGTGCCTGTGCGTGATGACACCAATCAAAGCACCAATGCCATTGTGACCAGCGCGAAGCAGCTAGAGCAGAACAAAAAACGGGGCCATACCTTTCGGGTTGGACAAGAGGTCTTTCATACTAAATTTGGTGAAGGTCGAGTGAGCGCACTAGAGGGAGAGGGGCTTGATGCAAAAGCCCAAGTAAACTTCAAACGCCATGGTGCCAAATGGCTGCAGCTATCGATCGCTAAGTTGGTGGCGGTGTAGATCAGTATCTAAATCATCAATTTATTTGAAAACTAAGAGTTCTTTACACCACCATGCTTTTTAATTAGATTAGCTAATTCTTTGTTTGAAATGAAATCATTATCGTCGGCTTCCTTCAATGCTGACTGAATTTCTGCCACTTGGAAATTACTAGAATTATATTTGTCGCTAGTTAAAAGAATTTTTTTAATAAATTTATAAGCCACATAAATTATTTTTCATTTTAATTAGGCAACTGATCAAAATCATTCCCCGTAAAGCATCCCTTCCAGGTGGCAAAAAAGGAGCAATACATGACCGTGAGACCTGCCATCGATAGAGGGGCAACGACAAACGATGCGTACTGACTTAATCCAAGTGCGCTCATTAACATACCAAGAACTAGCGGGATTGCAATCAAGACCACACTCCAGATCGTAATGTAATAAAAGAAGGCGCCTTTATTGGTCCAGCAGGCCACCCAACTGGCAAACATGGCTTTAGTGGGCGACATGTCTGCCCAAGCAACTAATACTGGAGCGAACCACATCAGCATCGCAATGGGGATGTAAATAATTCCACCGATTAGTAGTGAGTAATACAGAGTTTGCATGATCTCAGGAGTAATCGGTTTGTCATTGGTAATTAAGGGCAGCAAAGTCTGAAAATCAATCACCATGCTGGCAATGAGGCTCATGGCAAAAATCATCACGGCATAGACTAAACCTAAATGCAGAATCCGTTTTTTGACCTCCGTATTTGTGGAGCGAAACGCCGCCAAATAAACGGTTGGCACAATCCGTTCTTTTTGAATGGTTTGGCGGCACGCAGTCATAAAACCGACTGAAAGAGCGGGGGTCAAAATGAGAACAGCAAAGACGCCTGCCAATGGGATCATCACTGCCAGCTGGGCAATAAAGACATACATAAAGACCAGCATCAGAAAGCCAAGTGGATTTTGCTTAAATAGCCACACTCCTTGGCGGACCCAGACATAGCCTTCTTGAGTTGTTACGAGGTTTAGGTTCATGGGTGCTTAGCTTACCTTAAGTTGCATGACGGCGACTGCGCAAGATACGCTCAAAATGACTAGGGTCATGGGGTGTGAGCATTTGGGCGTTTCGGGGTAAATAAAAATCCCAGAGTCGTGAGATCCAAAAGCGTAGCGCTGCAGCCCGCAACATGGCTGGCCAAGCCTCTTCTTCAGCATCGCTTAAGGGGCGCACCTGTATATATGCACTGAGAAGAGCATGTAAGCGCTCGCGGTTGAGATCCCCGGGGCCGCTTTCAATCGGTTGCTCTAAGCACCAATCATTGGCAGTAACCGCCAGATCAAAGAGCCATTTATCATTGCCGGCAAAGTAGAAATCAAAAAAGCCCCCCAGCATGCTTTGACCTTTATTGCTAGTAAAAAGCACATTGTCACGGAATAAGTCGCAGTGACACGGCCCTGCGGGCAGTGATTGATATGTACTGGATGCAAAAAACTGTTCTTGGTATTGCATCTCAGACAGTAATAGTTCTTTTTGTGATTCGGTTAGATGCGGCAGAATGAGGGGCACGGTTTCTTGCCACCATGACAGGCTGCGCAAATTAGGCTGTGATAAGGAAAAAGATTGGCCCGCTAGATGCATCTTAGCTAACATGCCGCCCACTTCTGCACAGTGCTCTGGTTGTGGTGCAAGCTCGGATTGACCTGGCAGTTTGGTCACAATACTGGCAGGCTTGCCTTTGATCTCAATCTGCAACTGACCGCTACAATTTGTCATTGGCTTTGGAACAGGAATACCTTGATTGGCCAAATGCAACATCAACTCTAAGTAATAGGGGAGCTGCTTAGAGTGAAGGCGCTCAAAGATCGTGAGTACGTATTCATGAACGTAAGCCCCCTGCTGGCAGTTTAGGAAGAAATTTGAGTTTTCAATACCCGCATGAATCCCTTTGAAGAGAATCGCATCGCCGATTACAAAATCAGTTGCAATGCGGGGAGCAATTTCCTCAAGAGTGACTGGGGTAAAGACCGCCATGACGGGTTTAGTTCTGCTCTACTTTAATGGAATACGAATACTCGGTACGCTCAGCAAATTATTGTCTTGCTGTGAACCAGTGGTCGGGAAAACGGTTTGAGGAGGAGACATCTCGTAGGTTCCAAACGTAGATTTGACCTCAATCTCGGGTGGTAAATTACTCTCACGATATTCGCGTATTTGTGTACCAGTCGCTTCGGTATGTTCAAAACTCGGTTTGCGCTCCTCCTTTTTTCCAAGACCTGCCGGATTTTTAGCAGATGGCGCTAGGGGTTGATTATTAATCCGGTTGAGATCTTCTTTAGTCAAGGCTTGCGTGCCACCTGATTGTGCATTTGCTGCACCAAGACTGCAGTGCAATACACCAAGTGCCAAAAGGCTACTGAGGGCAATAAATGGAAGGGTGGAGGGGGTCAAAAGCATCGGCGCCTTTATGAAATAGTGAATAGCCTCTATTATCCTGAGAAAATGAAATTAACCTAAAGGCCCGACTTGGGAATCCCTTAAACAGAGGCTTTCTTCAGATCCGTTGAGCTAGATTGTACGATTGAGGGATGTCAGCACATCAATTACTACTAGTAGACGGCTCTAGCTATCTATACCGAGCCTTCCATGCCATGCCTGATTTGCGGAATTCCGCAGGCGAGCCTACGGGAGCGATCTACGGTATGGTCAATATGATGCGTCGCGCCCGGACTGAAATCGGAGCTGATCACATTGCTTGCGTGTTTGATGCCAAAGGTAAAACCTTTCGGGAAGATCTATACCCGGAGTACAAAGCACATCGCTCCCCAATGCCAGAGGATTTAGTTGCCCAAATTGAGCCGATTCATCAGGTCGTCAAGGCTTTAGGTTGGCCGGTATTGATGATCTCTGGTGTAGAAGCCGATGATGTAATTGGGACCTTAGCGAGGCAGGCTGCAGAAATGGGATGGTCAACAGTGATCTCGACTGGCGATAAGGATCTCGCACAATTAGTGAACGATAAGGTCAGTTTAGTAAACACTATGAGTAATGAGAAATTAGATACCCAAGGTGTCGAGGCAAAATTTGGGGTTGCTCCTAACCGAATTGTGGATTACTTAACAATTGTTGGTGATAGCGTCGATAACGTACCAGGCGTTTATAAAGCCGGCCCCAAAACTGCAAACAAATGGTTAGCCGAGTATGGTGATCTTGACAATGTGATTGCACATGCTGCGGACATCAAAGGGGTGGTGGGTGATAATCTGCGCGCTAGCCTAGATTGGCTACCCAAGGCGCGGGAACTTCTCACTGTTAAATTGGATTGTGATTTAACACCACATATTGCTTCGTTACATGACCTGCATGCAAAACCAGAAGATCATGATCGCCTCAAAGAACTTTTTGAGAAATACTCGTTTAAGACTTGGTTAAAGGAAATTGGTGAAACTGGTAACAGGAGCAAACCAAATTTTGCTACCCAAGGTGGTGATGAGGTGCTTAAGACTCTTTCGCAAGACAAAGGAGATATTCAAGCTAGTCCAGCTGCCCAAAATAAGCCATCCTCATCCCATTTGTCAGATTTGCCGCGTAATTATGTCTGCATTACCGATAAGACTGCTTTTCAGGCATGGTTGCAAAAAATAGAGCAAGCGTCTCTTACTTGCATTGATACCGAAACCACTAGCCTTGATGCGATGCAGGCGGAGTTGGTTGGCATTTCACTATCAGTGAAAGTGGGGGAGGCCTGTTACGTTCCTGTCGCGCATCGAACGGGTGAGGAGCAGTTAGACCGTGCCTGGGTTCTTGCACAACTAAAGCCTTGGTTAGAAAACCCAAACGCTAAAAAGGTGGGCCAGAATCTTAAATACGATATTCATGTGCTTGAGAACTATCAGATTGCGATGCAGGGTGTGACCCATGACACCTTAATGGAATCTTATGTGCTGGAGTCGCATCTCAGTCATGGTATGGATAGTCTTGCTGAGCGTCATTTAGGCATGAAAACAATTCATTACGAGGACGTCTGTGGTAAAGGCGTACACCAGATTGGATTTGACCAGGTCGACCTGAAAACAGCGACTGACTACGCCGCAGAAGATGCCGATATCACCTTACGACTCCATCAGTTCTTATGGCCACAATTAGAGCAAGAGCCCGGCTTGCGTTATGTGTATGAGCAGATTGAGATGCCAGCAATGCGTGTTTTGGGAATCATGGAGCGCAATGGCATTACGATCGATAGTGCAAAACTGGCTCAACAAGGTCAAGAGGTAGGAAAAAAATTATTAGCGCTTGAAAAAGAAATTCATGAACTTGCAAAACAACCTTTTAATATTCAGTCACCTAAGCAAATTGCTGAAATCTTATTTGGTCAATTACAACTTCCGGTTGTTAAGAAGACACCATCGGGAGCGCCATCTACCGATGAAGAGGTATTGCAAAAGTTAGCCGAGGACTACCCCCTACCAGCTCGAATCTTAGATTACCGCAGTCTGGCTAAATTGATGTCGACTTACATTGAGAAACTACCAAGAATGATTAATCCAAAGACCGGGCGTGTGCATACTAATTATGCGCAAGCTGTGGCTGTGACGGGTCGTTTGGCATCCAGTGAACCTAACTTGCAGAATATTCCGGTTCGAACCGAAGAGGGCCGCAGAATTCGAGAGGCTTTTGTACCTGCTCAGGGCTACCGCTTAGTATCTGCCGACTATTCGCAGATTGAGTTGCGCATCATGGCGCATATCGCCGAAGATGAAAACTTGCTCGCTGCATTTAGGGCGGGTAAGGATATTCACCAAGCAACTGCTGCCGAGATTTTTGCTATTCCTTTGGAGCAAGTTAGTTCAGAGCAGCGCCGTTACGCCAAGGTTATTAATTTTGGTTTGATCTATGGCATGAGCGCTTATGGATTGGCTGGCAATTTGAAGATCGAGCGCGCAGCAGCGCAAAAGTACATTGCAACCTATTTTGAGCGTTACCCCGGGGTTGCTGCATACATGGAGCGCACTCGTGAAGAAGCTCGCGCCAAGGGCTATGTTGAAACCGTATTTAGTCGGCGTTTATGGTTGCCTGAAATTAAAGTAAGTGGACCCCGCCGCCAAGGTGCTGAGCGCGCCGCCATTAATGCCCCAATGCAAGGCACTGCGGCAGACCTGATTAAATTAGCAATGGTAGCGGTGCAAGATTGGCTGGAACGTGAGAAATTAAAGACCCGGATGCTTTTGCAGGTTCATGATGAATTGGTATTTGAGGCTGCGCCCGATGAACTGGAGCATCTAAAATCATCCCTACCTGGATTAATGGGTTCGATTGCACAATTAAAGGTACCTTTGATTGTCAGTATTGGTGTGGGCGACAATTGGGAAGAAGCGCATTAACGGTATCAACAAATCAATGATTGAGGAGATAGATGATGAGCGTCAAGATAAAACAAGAGCAATCCAGCCGCCGTGCTTTTATGAAGACCTCCCTGAAGGCCTCGACGGCTTCAGTGACGGCTAGCGCATTGGGCTTAGGTTTTGTAGCAGCGTCAGAGCCAGTGATGGCACAAGCGATTAAGACCGACTTTGCGGGGATCAAGGCAGGAGAGCAAGATATTACTGTCGGCAGTTTTAATATGCCCGCCTATATCTCTCGGCCTGAAAAAGCCTCTGGTCCATTACCGGTTGTGATCGTAGTGAGTGAGATCTTTGGAGTGCACGAGTATATTGCAGATACTACCCGCCGTTTTGCAAAATTAGGTTATCTCGCAATTGCCCCCGAGTTCTTTACTCGCGCGGGTGATCCAAATTCATTTGGAACTGTTGCAGAGATCCAGAGTAATATCGTCGCCAAAACACCTGACCCACAGGTTTTAGGAGACCTTAAAGCAGCAATCGCTTGGGCCGGAAAGAATGGCGGTGATCTAAAAAAAGTTGCGGTGACTGGATTTTGTTGGGGTGGTCGCATTACATGGTTATCAGCAACGATGCCGGAGGTAAAAGCAGGTGTTGCTTGGTATGGACGCTTGGTCGGGGATAAAACGGCTAATAATCCCAAGCAACCCGTGGAGATTGCTGCTGATCTCAAGGCCCCTGTTCTTGGTTTATATGGATCAGCCGATACCGGTATTCCTTTAGATACCGTAGAGCAGATGAAGGCTGCACTTTCAAAAGCAAGCTCTAATCCTGCCGCCAAGGCATCCAAGTTTGAGATCTATCTCGAGGCGCCCCATGCGTTTCATGCCGATTACCGTGCAACCTATCGTGAGGGTCCCGCAAAAGATGCTTGGGCAAAATGCTTGGCTTGGTTTAAACAACACGGCGTTGCTTAAGACCATCTAAATCAATTTCATTTAGGCCATTTTTGAACCTCAGCACACTTCAGTTAATTATTTTGGTAACCGCAGGGGCGGGACTAATTAGTATCTTGACGGCTGCTAGTTTGTCACTAACCCTGCTTGCCAAAATTGTGAACAATATGGTGAGCCTATCAGTCGGTATTTTGTTAGCCACTGCTTTTTTGCATTCTTTGCCTGAAGCCTTTGAGTTAGCAGGTGCACAAGTCCATTATTTATTTGCCACCCTTTTAGGTGGGCTCTTAGGATTTTTCTTATTGGAGAAAATCGCTTTATTGCGTCACAGTCACCATCATGAGGGTGATGGTCATAATCACCATCATGGCCATGATGCAGAGGAAGCGGGAAGTAGCGGTTGGATGATTTTGGTAGGGGATGGAATCCATAATTTTGTAGATGGTGTATTAATTGCTGCCGCCTTTATGGTGGACATTCAGGTCGGTATCTTTACCGCCGTTGCAATTATTGCGCACGAGATCCCGCAAGAGATTGGTGATTTCATTATTTTGTTAAATGCAGGGTTCTCAAGAATGCGTGCGCTTTTGTATAACGCAGTTAGTGGCTTAATGGCGGTACTCGGTGGTGTATTAACCTTTTATTTCTTAGAAAAAGCGAATCAAGCCATGCCATATTTACTAGTGCTTGCTTCGAGCAGTTTTATCTACATTGCCGTGAGTGATTTAATTCCGCAAATGCATCGCCGAGCCCATTGGCAAGAGTCATTACGCCAAATTGCCTTGATTGCAATTGGCGTCGGTATTGTGGTTCTTTTAACTGATCACCATCATTAAGTTTTAAAACTGATGCTCTAGGTTTCAATAGGGCGTTTAGGATCAGAGCACCACTCACTCCAACTACCGACATGGAGGCGCGATCCAGCTAAGCCTGCAGCCTCCATCGCTAAGAGGTTGTGACAAGCGCTAACTCCAGACCCACATGAATGAATAATCATGCCCGGTTTTTGTTGACCAATGAGCAAGACAAACTCTTTATAGAGCTGCTCCGGAGACTTGAACTTACCGGCCACTAAGTTTTCTTTAAAGCATCGATTGGTTGCCCCTGGTATGTGGCCACCCACGGGATCTAGAGTTTCGTTCTCACCCCGAAAGCGATCAGGTGCTCGCGCATCGATCACCATCTTGCGATCATTGGCCGCAACATTTTTTTCCATTTCATCAATGAGAACAACACCCTGATAGGGATAAACATCGGGCATTGCGCTCAATGGTTTTGGTTCCCTTCCTATAGAACCAATGCTGCCATTCCAAGCATCCAACCCACCATCTAAGACTTGCACGGACGCATGGCCAATGGAGCGTAACATCCACCATAGACGACTTGCGAAGGTCCCGCCATGACTATCATAGGCAACAACATGGGTGTGATTAGCGATCCCCAATCGTTGACGTGTCTTGGCCCAGTCTTCTGCAGTGGGTAGGGGGTGCCTACCATTACTTCCAGTTTTCTTGCCGGAGAGGTCTTGATCGACATTGACATAAATGGCGCCTGTAATATGGGCCGTCTTGTACATTTCGTAACCCGCTTTTGCATTGGTGAGATCAAAGCGACAGTCGCAAATCAGGATATCACTTCCCTCATTAATTAACTCTTCTAATTGATTGGCTGTGATGATAGGGTTCATACGACTCCTTGCTCGAACTAGAGTTGGAAATTGATTTCGCGACGATACCACTCATGAAAATGCTGCATGCCATCTTCCATTGGACTTTGATAGGGCCCCACTTCGTTATCACCACGAGCCATTAGAGCGGCGCGGCCTGCATCCATCCGTTCAGCAATCTCATCATCCTCGATGCAGGTTTCCATATAGGCGGCTCGTTCAGCCTCGACAAACTCACGTTCAAAAAGAACAATTTCTTCAGGATAGTAGAACTCGACGATGTTGCGGGTTTTGTTTGGTGCAATTGGATGCAAAGTGGAGATGCACAGAACACCAGGGTACCACTCCACCATGACATTGGGATAGTAGGTTAACCAGATTGCGCCGTGCTTAGGCATTTGCCCTTTGTGGTGACGTAAGACCGCATCATGCCAGGCGCGATAGGTTGGTGTACCAGGTTTACTTAATTCTTTATGGATGCCAACCGTTTGCACGCTATGCCAAGAGCCAAACTCCCAATGGAGGTCTTCGCAGGAAACGAACTTACCCAAGCCTGGATGGAAGGGGACGACATGATAATCCTCAAGATAAACCTCAATAAAGGTTTTCCAGTTGTAGTTGCATTCATGCACTTCAACATGGTCTAACAGGTAACCAGAAAAATCAAGATCCTTCGCAACCCCCAGTTTTCCTAAATCCGCATGAACGTCACGAGGCCCCTCAAACAAGAGACCTTGCCAGTTTTGCAATGGCGACTTCCCTAAATGCAAGCACGGCTTATCACCAAAGTGCGGCGCCCCAAGCAACCGGCCTTCAAGATCATAGGTCCAACGGTGAAGGGGGCAAACAATATTGTCTAATTGACCGCTGCCATTGAGCATTAAGGCTTGACGATGGCGACAGACGTTAGAGAGAAGTTCAATACCATCATTTCCCTCGCGATTGCGCACCAAAATACGACCTTCGTTCTCGGCAGCTAAGGTACGGTAGGATCCCTTCTCGGGAACCATGAGCTCGTGACCCACATAGCCCGGGCCTTGCTTAAAGAGCAATCGCATTTCACGTTGAAATAAATCAACATCAAAATATGCCGAAACCGGCAGTTGTAAATTGGACGGCGCAAGAAACTGCGCGGTAGCCAGATTAGTCATTCTCCCCACCCCCGAAAAAGTCAGCCGAAGCTAAGCGGAACAACCAATCCAACCATCGACATGTCGATATTGGAAAGGAAGTAAGAATTATACCCACTAGGAAATTCTGGGGCTAGAAACCTTGCTGAGCAAGATGGGTGCAAGGTAAAGGACACCCCCTCATTGCCCTTATCAATTCAGTATTAATATGTCGCTATATGCCTAGCAAAAAAGTGAATTCAGCCGAAACCGACTCTACCGCTACTATTCCTGCGATTGATCCAGGTTTGCGCTATGAGGAAGCCTTAAAAGACCTCGAGAAATTAGTTAGCCAGATGGAGTCTGGCAAACTTTCTTTGGAGGAGACCTTGTCGGCTTATCAGCGGGGCACAGCTCTTTTAAAGCATTGCCAGGGGGTTCTGGCCCAAGTTGAGCAACAGATTAAGTTTATCGAGACCTAATTTATTAACACAATCTCGGATATGAGCCATTTTCAGATAGAGGCATGGCTTGCCTCACAATCCCAGCGTGCAGAGAACGCGCTCTTACATTATTTGGACTCTGAGAGCTCTACGCCTGAGCAATTGCACAAGGCGATGCGGTATGCAGTGCTAGGTGGTGGAAAGCGTATACGACCTTTGTTGGTCTATGCTGCCAGCGAACTTCGACCCAAGGAAATGCTTGATCAAGCATTGGTTGATACTGCAGCCGCCGCTATTGAAATGATTCATGCCTATTCCCTAGTACACGATGATTTACCCTGTATGGACGATGATGATCTTCGTCGTGGACGTCCAACCGTTCATAAGGCCTTTGATGAGGCAACGGCGCTATTGGTTGGTGATGCATTGCAAACTCGTGCTTTTGAGATTCTCTCAAATCACCATGAATCTGATAGCCCACAAATGATCGCGATGCGTTTGGCCATGATTGAGGCGCTTGCGCTTGCTTCGGGCTCTAAAGGGATGGCAGGGGGGCAAGCCATTGACTTACAACACGTTGGCAAAAAAATGGATCTTCCCGCATTGGAACAAATGCATGCGATGAAAACAGGTGCATTACTAATTTGTGCCGTTCAACTGGGGGGGATTGCAGCCCAGGTTTCTAAAGAGGATTTAAAAAGCCTGCATTCCTTCGCTAAGGCCCTCGGCCTAGCCTTTCAGGTCGTTGATGATATTTTGGATGCTACTGCTGATAGCGCTACCCTTGGAAAAACAGCTGGGAAAGATGCTGCCCAAGATAAGCCTACCTATGTGACTCTGAAGGGTTTAGACTATGCACAAGAACTAGCAAAAGAACTAAAAGGGAGAGCTCTAAACAGCCTAAGTCAGTTTGGACCTGAAGCGGATGCATTACGCCATCTTGCAGGCTTAGTTGTGGACCGAAAAAAATAAGATGCTGCATTCAATTAACGACCCTAGCGAACTACGCAAGCTTGAGCGTGATCAACTCCCCGCCTTAGCGGATGAGCTGAGGCAATATATTGTTGACTCGGTCTCAAAAACCGGTGGACACCTTTCCTCTAATTTGGGGACGGTGGAGTTATCCATAGCACTGCATTACGTGTTTGATACACCGCACGACCGTATCGTGTGGGATGTTGGTCATCAAAGTTATCCTCACAAGATATTGACCGGTCGTCGTGATCGGATGAACACACTGCGACAGTATTCTGGATTATCGGGTTTCCCAAGGCGCGAGGAAAGTGAATACGATACCTTTGGTACGGCGCACTCATCCACAAGCATCTCCGCTGCAATGGGAATGGCGCGTGCTGCACAAACGAAGGGTGAAGACCGTGTGGCCGTTGCTGTGATTGGGGATGGCGCCATGAGTGCAGGGATGGCATTTGAGGCAATGAACAATGCTGGCGTCTATGAGACTATGCCTTTAGTAGTCATTCTGAATGACAACGATATGTCGATCTCACCAGCAGTGGGTGCGCTTAATCGTTATCTTGCCCGCCTACTGAGTGGCAATATTTATTCGGCAACTAAAAAAGGAATCGACTCGGTTCTCTCTTCGATGGCACCCCCTTTGCGTGAGTTTGCTAAACGCTTAGAGGATCACGCCAAGGGGTTTGTGTCTCCGTCTACTATTTTTGAGGAGTTTGGCTTTACCTATTTTGGCCCGATTGATGGGCATGATCTCAATACCCTAGTGCCGATGATGCAAAACGTTCGACGCCTAGCCAAAGAGGGTAATGGCCCACAGTTTTTGCACGTTATTACCCGTAAAGGCCAAGGCTATATGTTGGCGGAGGCCGATCCCATTCTGTACCACGGCCCTGGTAAGTTCAATCCGCAAGAAGGCATTAAATCCAGCGGGGCTTCGAAGAAGACCTTTACCCAAGTATTTGGGGATTGGTTGTGTGATATGGCTCAAGCAGATCCTAAGTTGGTTGGTATTACTCCTGCGATGCGCGAAGGTTCTGGTTTGGTTGAGTTTGAGAAGCGTTTTCCTGAGCGTTATTACGATGTCGGGATTGCCGAGCAACACTCCGTCACCTTTGCAGCGGGAATGGCTTGCGAGGGCATGAAGCCTGTCGTAGCGATTTACTCTACTTTCTTGCAGCGCGCCTATGATCAATTAATCCATGATGTCGCTTTGCAGGATTTGCCGATTGTCTTTGCAATCGATCGCGCTGGTTTAGTGGGTGCTGATGGCGCTACCCATGCCGGCGCTTACGACATTGCCTACTTACGTTGCATCCCCAATATGATGATCATGACCCCCGCTGATGAGGCTGAGTGCCGTGATTTATTAACCACTGCCTATCATCAAGATCATCCGACTGCTGTGCGTTATCCGCGTGGTGCTGGTATTGGCAATCCGCCCTCTAAAGAATTACGCACTTTACCCTTGGGGCGCGGAGAGATTCGTAGAAAATCAAGCGCCAGTGAAAAACGCTTAGCCATCCTCGCTTTTGGAACCTTACTCTATCCCGCCTTAGATGTTGCAGAAAAGCTCAACGCTACGGTTATCAATATGCGTTTTGTAAAGCCACTTGATATTGAGTTGATTCAAGCGTTGGCAAAAGACCATGATTACTTTGTGAGTGTTGAGGACGCGAGTGTTCAAGGGAGCGCGGGTAGCGCCTGTTTAGAGGCAATGAGTCAACTGGGGATTACTAAACCATTATTAGCATTAGGTCTTCCGGACACCTTTGTGGAGCATGGAGACTACAACTTATTAATGGCTAAATGTGGCTTGGATTCTGCGGGTATAGAAGCCTCAATACTTAAGCGCTTTCCAGATCTTGCCTCGCAATCTTTGGACCTAAAATTCAATCAGAACCAAGTCCCAGCAGGTAAATAGGTATCCCAAAAGACCTCATTTGTATTTTGAGGGAAAATAGCAATATGAATGATCTCAATACCTCCTTTTTAAAGATCACTGCATTGCCTGATGTGCAAAGTAGTGTGGATGACCGAGCCTTGGCAATTGAGCGGGTAGGTATTCGAGGAATTAAGCAACCTGTTTTGATGCGTAGCTCCAATGGATCATTTTCGACCGTTGCTAGCTTTGAGATGGATGTGGCCTTACCAGCCGATAAAAAGGGTACACACATGTCACGCTTTGTGGCCCTGATTGAGCAAGAGCACACAGAGATGGATAGCGCAACCGTAGCTTCATTGGTTAAAGAGATGCTACCTTTATTAGAAGCGAAGCAGGGGCGGATTCAGATGCGTTATACCCACTTTGTAAAAAAAATAGCACCTGTTTCTGCTGTGCAAAGTTGGATGGACTATCAAGTGACTTATTTAGCAGAAGCCACGCAAGGTATCGATGAGCAAATTGAAGTCGAATTGTACTTACAAGCAGTGGTGCCCGTGATGAGCTTGTGCCCTTGCTCGAAAGAGATCTCCGAGTACGGTGCGCATAATCAGCGCTCGCATGTCACGATCTTGGTGAAACTAGATTCAGATGCTCACCTCACGGTTGAAGAATTAGTTCGTATTGCTGAGAGCGAAGCCTCTAGTGAGTTGTGGGCGATCTTAAAGCGCCCAGATGAAAAGTGGGTCACAGAGCATGCGTATGAGAATCCTAAGTTTGTTGAGGATTTAGTGCGTGATGTCGCAAGTCGATTAAAAGATGACCAACGGATTCTGTCGTTAATGGTCGAAGCTGAAAACTTTGAGTCAATCCATAACCACAGTGCGTTTGCACGGATTAGTCTCCCTTAGTAACTTTACGAACTAAGTTCCCAACGCGGCTTGATATCAAAGCCACCCTGTAAGTTAGAGGGGTTAAATTCTTTTTGTAGTAGACGAAGAGTGCCCGCAAAGGCGATCATGACCCCGTTATCTGTGCAAAGCTCTAAAGGCGGGTAATGGACAGCCCCCCCTTTTTGATGAGCCATGTTTGTAAGTGCTGCGCGGAGTTGTCGATTGGCACCTACACCGCCAGCAAGTACTAGATCGTGACAACCCGTCTTATCGAGTGCGTTCATTGCTTTATGGGTAATAACCTCTACAAGGGATTCAACGAAAGCAAAGGCAATATCCCTGCGAAAGTTTTCGTTCAGAGTGTTGCTTGCTTCTGCTTTTTTGACCTGATTCAAAACCGCTGTTTTGAGACCCGAGAACGAAAAATCTAAATCTCCTGAATGCAGCATCGGACGGGGTAGTTCAAAGCGGCCCCGTTGGCCACCCTCGGCGAGTTTTGAAAGCGCGGCACCTCCTGGATAATCCAGACCAAGCAATTTGGCGGTTTTATCAAAAGCCTCCCCGGCGGCATCATCGACAGTTTCCCCTAAAAGTTGGTATTGACCTACTCCATTAACCAGCATGAGTTGGGTATGACCGCCAGATACTAGGAGGGCAATAAAAGGAAATTCAGGACCCCTTTTACCCTCATTCGCCAAGAGTGGTGATAAGAGATGGCCTTCGAGATGATGAACACCAATGATGGGCTTTTTGAGAGAGCTTGCTAGGGCATTGGCAAAGGCTGAGCCTACTAGTAGGGCCCCGGCCAATCCCGGTCCTTGGGTATACGCAATTGCATCAACAGCCTCTATCGGGCAATTAGCCTCTTTTAAGACCCTTTTTAGTAAAGGAATAACTCGCCGAATATGGTCGCGGGAGGCCAATTCGGGTACAACCCCGCCATAATCCTGGTGCATCTCAATTTGGGAGTGGAGGGCTTGACCTAAAACGCCTAAATGGGCAGGCTTACCCTGTTCCCAAGGCCTTGAGTCATATAGGGCTAGGCCAGTTTCATCACAGGAGGTCTCAATGCCTAGAACTATCATTATTGTGGCTTATCATGCTAAAATCCGTGTTTTGGTAAATTTTGATCATTTTCTAGCAATAGAAGAGTAAAAGCGAGTAAAACAAGTATGACCACAGTCCGTCTTCGTGAGAACGAACCTTTTGAAGTAGCCCTTCGCCGCTTCAAGCGCACCATTGAGAAGAATGGTCTTTTGACCGATCTTCGCGCCCGTGAGTTTTATGAGAAACCCACAGCCGAGCGCAAGCGTAAAAAAGCTGCGGCTGCAAAGCGCCATTACAAGCGTATTCGTAGTCAGATGCTACCCAAAAAACTGTACTGATTACTTTGTGTTGAGTTCTGGGCATCATTAGAGCCCTTCTCTAGTTCAGGTTTTTATGGAACCCGCTTACTTAGCGGGTTTTTGTTTTTCAATCTCTTGGATAATGTAGCAAGAGCCTCTTTTTTCTGGAGTTAACACCATGAGCCTTAAAGATCAAATTACCGAAGATATGAAGACTGCCATGCGCGCTAAAGAGACGGAGCGCTTGGGAACCATCCGGTTGTTGTTGGCAGCAATCAAGCAACGCGAGGTTGATGAGCGAATTGTGGTGGATGATGCAGGCATCGTGGCTATTATTGAGAAGTTAATGAAGCAACGTAAAGACTCAATTACGCAGTTTGATAAAGCAGGCCGTATGGATCTTGTGAATCAAGAGACTTATGAGCTCAATATATTACAGGCGTACATGCCTGCTCAATTAGCTCCCGACGAGATCTCCGCGATTGTGAGCAAAACGATTGCCGATCTTGGTGCTAACGGCCCCCAAGATATGGGTAAGGTAATCGGGGCATTAAAAGCTCAGCTAGCTGGCAAGGCTGATATGGGAATGGTGTCAGGAATGGTGAAAGCCGCCCTAGCAAAATAAAGCCAACACCCCATGGCACTTATTCCGCAATCCTTTATCTCCGATTTACTGAATCGGGTTGATATTGTTGATGTTGTTGGTACGCATGTCAAATTAAAGAAGGCGGGTGCGAACTACCAAGGTTTGTGCCCCTTTCATCAAGAGAAGTCACCCTCTTTTTCAGTATCACCGACGAAGCAGTTTTATCACTGTTTCGGATGTGGTGCACATGGTTCAGCTATTGGGTTCATGATGGAATACTCTGGACTATCGTATGTTGATGCAATTGAAGATCTGGCGCGATCAGCTGGATTGGTTGTGCCAAGAGAAGAGCGTAGCGTGCGCGATGTTATCAAACAAAAGCAAGCCATTGCCTTGGGCGAGGTAATGAATATGGCAAGCGATTGGTATGCCCAGCAACTGAAAGGATCGCAGCGTGCGATTGATTATCTCAAGGGAAGGGGCCTCACGGGTGAAATTGCTAAGCGCTATGCCTTAGGCTACGCCCAAGATGGCTGGCAGGGATTAGAAGCCGTATTTAATTCGTACAGCAACGATGAAACTGCCAAGATCTTGCAAGAAGCTGGTTTGATGATTCAGGGCGAGAACAGTGATAGCCAAGGAAATGCGAAACGGTATGACCGCTTTCGAGATCGCATTATGTTTCCAATTCGCAATCCCAAGGGGCAGGTCATTGCTTTTGGAGGCCGGATACTCGATCAAGGTGAGCCGAAGTATTTAAATTCACCAGAGACCCCCTTATTTTCAAAAGGGAACACTCTCTACGGATTATTTGAGGGACGTAAAGCAATTCGTGATCAGGGCTACGTACTAGTCTGCGAGGGGTATATGGATGTGGTGGCATTGGCACAGTTGGGCTTTGCGAATGCAGTAGCTACTTTGGGAACTGCATGCACACCCTTTCATGTGCGGACCTTGTTGCGCCAAACCGACCGCATTGTGTTTTCCTTTGATGGTGATAGTGCTGGACAGCGCGCAGCCCAGCGAGCATTAGAAGCTTCTTTGCCGATTTTAGGAGACGATAAAGAAATCAGGTTTTTATTCTTGCCCAGCGAACATGATCCTGATAGCTATATTCGACAATACGGAACAGCTGCATTTGAACAAGCAGTCTCCCAGGCAATGCCATTGTCCGGATTCTTTTTCAAACTTGCCAGCGATGGAAATGATTTATCTAGTCCAGAGGGTAGAGCTAAAACGCATCACACCGCCAAACCTTTGTTACAGTCCATGCCCCCGATCGCTCTTCGTTCACAGTTACTGCGAGAGCTCGCAAATCGGACAGCATCGAGTGTAGGTGAACTAGAGCAGTTCTGCGACCTTCCTAAACTTCCAACACAAAGTACTCCATCCTCATCAGTGCAGGCAAAGCGGAGTTCCCAACAAAATTCCTTAGGAACCCAAGGACAAACTTACAGCAAAACAGGTCAAGCGGCCAAGCAGACCGGAACGCGATATAAGCCCTCATTGCCAAAACCAAATCAGCCCCCAAAGGCACCCACTGATTTATCAGAACACATCATGCGTCTTTTGATTCAGTACCCAGTGCTCGGTAAAGAGATGGATTCGGCACAAAGAATGCTGGCATTGAGTACGGCGAAGATGCGTTCTACCAAGGCCTTTGAATTAATGGATGATTTACTACAGCAATGCGATTCTTTACACATTAATGAATCAAACCCCAATTCGTATTTTGCTGTTTTTCAAGATCAGCTATCGAGTCGCCCATTGGCGGATTTATACGAAATTTTGCGTCAACGAGTCCTGGGGTCAGACTCCGATTTTGCAGGCGCAAAGGCGGATTTGGATGGTGTTTTTCAAAAGTTAGAACGGTCGGATCTGAAAGCAGCAATGACTGAAATTGCCCAAAAAATGGCTAACAATGAGGCAAGCCCAGCAGATATAGCGAGATATCGAGAACTGGGGGAAAAGTTGGCAAAGGGGTAGGAAAGGGATAAAAAATTGAACGCAATTGGTAAATTTATTGGATTACAGGGATCAAATTTACCCAATCGAGTATAATACGCACTTCCAGAAAAAAACTTTTTGAATCAGCCACTTACCTACATGGCGAGAGACTATTTCGGTACAAAATGATAGAAACGGCATAACGAGGCCTTATCAATACCAAATAAGCTTAATGTAAGTGAATACTAACTTATAAGACTTACCATTGCAAAGATGACAATGAAAAAACTAGTTTCCAAAGTGCCCGCCCATAAAAAATCTACAAAACCGGTTAGTAAAGCAAAGACTCCGGTAAAGACAACCAAGGCTCCTGTTAAAAAGACCAAGCCTTCTGTAAAAGCCAAACCCGCAAAACCAATTGCTAAGAAAGCAGTCAAGCCGACTGCAAAGACTGTAAGCAAAGTACGCGCTAAGCCAACGATCGCCCCTGTTAAAAAAGGGAGTGCTAAACCAATAGCGAAGCCCCTCGGTAAAACTGCTAAACCTGCGGCCAAGTCGGTCAAGGCGGTACCAAAATTAACAGCCAAAGAGTTAGCTAAAAAAGCAGCTGCCGAGAAGGCCCTCAAAAAAGCCCAAGAGAAAGCTGCCAAAGAACAGGCTAAAGCAGATGCAAAGGCCGCGAAGTTAAAAGCAAAAGAAGCGGCAATTGAGCTCGATGAGAATGGTCAGCCAATTAAAAAAACTCGAGGACGCAAACCCAAAGTTGAGGTGGTCAGTGAACCGGGTGTTGATAACCGCACCGATCGGCAAAAAGCGCGCGATCGCAAAGCAAAAGAAAAAGCTCTCTTAAAAGAGTTTGCTGCTCAGCAGCTCGGCACCGAAGAACAACAAGAGCTTCGTCGTTCACGGCTTAAGACCCTCATCAAAATGGGTAAATCCAAGGGGTATTTGACCCATGGAGAAATGAATGACGTGATGTCAGATGAGTTGTCTGATGCGGATGCATTGGAGACCTTAATTGGCTTGCTCAACGATATCGGTATTACGGTATACGAACAAGCACCCGATGCAGAGACTTTGCTACTGAATGAGCATGGCCATACCGCCAGCTCGGAAGAGGAGGCTGAAGAGGAGGCTGAGGCAGCTCTCTCAACCGTTGATTCTGAGTTTGGACGCACAACCGATCCAGTGCGGATGTATATGCGCGAGATGGGCACGGTTGATCTGTTAACCCGCGAGGGTGAGATTGTGATTGCCAAGAAGATTGAGGCAGGCCTCAAAGATATGGTGATGGCTTTGTCTGCTTGTCCGGTGACGATTACTGAAATCTTAGGCAACGTCGACAAGATTACAAGCGGCGAGATGGAGATTGATCAATTTGTTGATGGATTAGTCGACCCCAATGCAGTAGATATTCCGATGGCACCTGATGAGCCCGATGAGCTTGAGATGATGGATGAGGGCGAAGAGGGTGATGAAGAAGAAGGTGGCAGTGGCGGTGGCGGTTCTAGCACTGCGAGCGCTAAACAATTGGAGGAGTTAAAACAGCGCTCCCTTGAGAAATTTGCAGTCATTCGGACTCAGTTCGACAAAATGCGTCGCGCCCATGATCGCGATGGTTATAACTCACCTGGCTATCTCAAAGCACAAGATGTGATTCGGAATGAATTACTGGGATTTCGTTTGACCGCTAAGAGTGTTGAGAAACTTTGTGACACCATGCGCTCGCAAGTCGATGAAGTTTGGAAACTCGAGCGCGGTATTGTGAGCATACTCGTGGATAAGATTGGCGTACCCCGTTCTGAAGTAATACAAGCGTTTCCGAAGATGTCGATGAACTTACGTTGGACCGGTAATCTGCTTAAGGACTCTAAGCCTTATAGTGCACTTTTAGAGCGCAATGTACCTGCAATTCAAGAATTACAACAAAAATTGATTGATATCCAGACAAAAGTAGTGTTGCCACTTAATGAGCTTAAAGAAGTCAATAAGCAAATGATTGCGGGCGAGAAACGTGCTCGGGAAGCAAAGCGCGAAATGACCGTAGCTAACTTACGTCTGGTCATTTCCATTGCTAAGAAGTACACCAATCGCGGCTTACAGTTCTTGGATTTAATTCAAGAAGGCAATATTGGCTTAATGAAAGCAGTTGATAAGTTTGAGTATCGCCGTGGTTATAAGTTCTCAACCTATGCTACCTGGTGGATTCGTCAGGCTATTACCCGATCGATTGCAGATCAGGCACGAACCATCCGCATTCCAGTACATATGATTGAAACCATCAATAAGATGAATCGTATTAGCCGTCAGATCTTGCAAGAGACTGGTCATGAGCCCGACGCAGCAACTCTGGCTCTAAAAATGGAAATCCCAGAAGATAAGATTCGTAAGATCATGAAGATCGCTAAAGAGCCCATCTCTATGGAAACGCCAATCGGCGATGATGAGGATTCCCATTTGGGCGATTTTATTGAAGATTCCAATACTCTTGCCCCTGCCGATGCTGCACTTCATGACTCAATGCGGGATGTTGTTAAGGATGTACTCGACTCATTAACGCCCCGTGAGGCAAAAGTTCTGCGCATGCGTTTTGGTGTTGAGATGAGCACCGACCATACTTTGGAAGAGGTTGGTAAACAGTTTGATGTAACGCGTGAGCGAATTCGTCAAATCGAAGCCAAGGCTCTGCGGAAGATGCGTCATCCAAGCCGAAGTGATAAGCTCAAGACCTTCCTCGAAGAAGATTGATTTGATCTAAGGGGCCCATAGCTCAGTTGGTTAGAGCAGAGGACTCATAATCCTTTGGCCGCTGGTTCGAGTCCAGCTGGGCCCACCAACAAAATCAATGACTTAGCGTGAGAGCGCTAAGTCATTTTTTATTAATGTGTAGTCAGTGTGTAGCAAATATCACCACTAAACCCCAATAGATATAAGGCTCTAGCTTGGAGCAATAAACTATTTGTTCGTTGCGCTTCACCTTTCTGCTATCAATAAGCCAGTTTCTCGGCCGCCAAGGTGGCTGTGAGCTTGCTATAGTGTTTTTCCAGCATGCCGACACTGGTCCCCATCTGCCTAGCCAGTGTATGAATATCGACTGCGCCATCAGTTAAAGCTATGGTGGCATAGGTATGTCGTAGGCTATAGAGCGTCCTGTTCTGATTGGTCGACTTATCTTTCAAAAGTCCGCTAGCTAACATAAGCCATTTGAAGGTAGTGCGAAAACTCTTGGGTTGCTTGCCACTCGGCAATCTAAAGATGGGTAGGTTGTGGCGTTCATTTAAAACCTGCTCAAGCGGTTTGCCCTTTAGCGCAGCATCTCTTTGGCAAAGTCGCTCTAATGCTGCTTGTGAATGATTTTTAGCTATTAAGAATCGTGCTCCTGTTTTGCCGTTTACCCAGATGCGAATGTACCGTTTACCTGTCTTGGTATCCACGTACCATTGAACATCTTGCCATTTGAGATTCATACACTCTTTACCAGAACGTATGCCGGTATAGATTAATAACTCGACATAGTCTCTAGCCAATAAGCGCATTTGCTTAGCTAGTGCACTATGACCTCCTTGGCTATAGTCTTTTAAAAAATCCAAAAGGTAGTCAATTTCTTCTCTAGTAAAACCCGGCCTTGCTTTGCCTTTAGCTCCATGTCTCCCTAAGTGCGCTAGGAGGGTGGAAGGATTGAGCCAGCCTTTGAGAACTGCATGTTGGATGACTTTGTTATACGCACTGGCATGAGTCATCAAGGTGCTACTCATGGGAATACGTTTCATCTTGAGATTGCGCCAAGCTTCGTATTGCGCTACTACTGGGGCTGTAATATTTTCAAGTTGGTAATTGCCAAAGAAGGGGACGAGGTAAAGCGTGATTGCTCTGATGTAGTCATGGTTGGTCATGGGGCATATGCCGGCAGCAATTTTTTGTTCTAACTCTGCAATACAGTCCTTGGCTACATGAGAAAATTTACGACTAGAGTGACGAATGCCCAGCTTTTCTTTAAAGCGAATTTCATCATATAGGGCGCTAGCACTCTCTTTGGCATATTCCAAATTGAGATGCTTAGTTGAGTAGCGGTGCCAGCGATGGTCAGAGAGCTTAAAGCAGGTTTGCCAGATTCTGCTGTCCTTGCGTTTATAGAGAACGACCTCTCCATCCTGCAGGTAAATGGTATTTGATGCGCTTACTTTTCCTGAGTGTCTTGGTGTTGGAGTGATATTAAGAAAAGGGGCGAACTGATGGACTGTTTTGCTTGGGTGTGTGTAGTGGCTTTTCATGATCAAAAAGCTGTATTTTTATACAGTAAAAGGATAGTTAATACGTTAAAATGGGGAATTTATATACAGATCACTGCTAACATGTATAAAAATATCATTTTTCTATACATATCAAAAAAACGTGCATATGAGCAAAATACAATCACTTGAAGGTTTGAGTAGTTCAAGATTCGATACGCCAGCAATCTTGAAAAAATTAGCTGAGAGTAGCAGAATGCTTGCCGAGTTAAAGGGGGTGGCAGCATCCATCCCAAATCAAGGGATTTTAATTAATACCCTTGGCTTACAAGAGGCTAAAGATAGTTCTGAAATAGAAAATATCGTCACCACTCATGATGAACTCTTTAAGGATGATTTGCTGTCAGAGTCAGTGGATGATTCGGTTGCCAAGGAGGTCTTGCGTTATAGGCAGGCACTTCGAATTGGCTTTGAGCAAGTGCGAGAGACAGGCCTTTTAACTAGTAATCATATTTTGCTGATTCAGGCGGAGCTTGAGCGTAATAATGCAGGTTATAGAAAGCTACCTGGAACTAGCTTAAAAAGCTCTCAAGGGGAGGTTGTGTATACACCCCCGCAAGACCCCAAAGAAATTATTAGGCTAATAGTCGAGCTTGAGAATTTCATCAATGATTCCGGATCATACCTAGTCGATCCATTAATAAAAATGGCCTTGATACATCATCAATTTGAAAGCATTCATCCTTTCTACGATGGCAATGGACGTACCGGCCGGATTATTAATGTCTTGTACTTAGTAAAAGAGCAGCTACTCAACATACCGGTTCTTTATTTGAGCAACTATATAGTACGCAACAAATCAGAATACTATCGCCTTCTTCAGGCAGTGCGCGATGATGATGCTTGGGAGGATTGGGTTCTATATATGCTGGAGGCGGTCCGCGCAACTTCAGAGCAGACAATTAAGAAGATCAATGAGATAAAAGTAGCCCTATTTGACTACAAACATAGAATCAGGGAAAAGCACAAATTCTATAGCCAAGATTTAATTAATAATTTATTTACTCATCCATATACAAAGATTGAATTTGTAATGCGTGACTTGAATATTTCTAGGCTCACTGCCACCAAATATCTCGATGTTCTAGCGGAAGAGGCGTTTTTAGAGAAGAGAAGGGTCGGGCGTATCAATTACTACATCAATATTGCTTTGAATGAAATTCTTATAAATTAATTGCATTTCATAATTAGCCAAAGCGTTACTTAAAGTAACGCTTATAAATTATTCAAAGAAGTACTTTAGAGCAACGAAGTGTTAGATGGTTGCTCCAAAAATCCTGTGGTTTCGAAAACCAAAGAGTGAGGGATTACATTTGGTGATCTTGTTAATCTAGTTACACAAATACTCACACACCGATATTTAGGAGACGCAAGCTCTTGAAATCCTAGTGGTTTTCTTTGGATATCTGCTCTCATAATCCTTTGGTCCCAGGTTCAAGTCCTGGTGGGCCCACCAGAAAAGCAAACCCTCACTAGAAATGGTGGGGGTTATGTTTGTGAATGTCACTTAAAAAAGTGATAGCAATTGAAAGCCGTTGATTACGGATTCTGTTCCCGTTATGAAAATGCAAGTTGTTTAACGCCTAATGGCTGTCAAAGCCCCTTTAAGTCCTTGCGTACCAAACTTCGTAATGCGATCTGAGCCTGTAAAATTTTCCGGAAAATCAATTTCTAACTCAAAACCAAGTGTCTGTGAAATACTGCTGATGACTGGAGTGGGAAAACTCAAAATCAGTTGCATACCATCAGCGTTCGGTTTCCAAGATGAAAGTACCTTCCCACGCAGGATATTCTTGCGTGAAATGAGTTTAACGGTCAAAGCATCCGTAAAGTAAGCCTGAATTTCTTGTGCTTGAAAACGTCTACCAACGGGCTTAACAAATACGATAAAGCGCACATTGTCGCTGGCACTCTCTTTATTGCCTGGCTTGGTCAAAGCTAAAGTGATTGATAGTTGCCCTTTTGCTTGTCGCTCGCTGACAAGTGCAATGAGTTCACCATCATCGATAGCTTGTAAGCGCCACGCACTCAGGGGGCGTTCAATTTGGTTGTCAATACCTAATTGACGTGAACTATCGTAGGGGATTCGTTGGAATTGCTCTCCTTTTGCAAACAGCATAAAGTCAACCATGCGTCGATCTCCACCCATGGATTCAAGGTAGCGACCAATAGCATTCATTGCCAGCTTCGCTTTATCCAGTTCCGTGACCGCAGCAGCATTTGCCTCATTAGGCGCTTGGTTCGTGCTTGGGGGGGATTTGGCTAATACCAGACCATGAAATCCAATAATATCGGCTGGATCAATAACCCGCTGAACCCCACCCATAAAACTTAAGACGCATGCCGACAAACAACGCCCCGAACTGAGTTCAACCCCAGTGTTGGATGATGGCGGCGTGACCTTACTGACCTTTGGGGCACCTACACGGGTATTGAGTTGATTGGCCCGAATCCATCGCCCCAAATCCATGGCTGCCAGTAAATCTCCACCATCGCTATTAAAAATTAGATTTGCTTTTGCAGGCCAAGTGGGCGCTTGCGCCTTAGCAAGCTCCAGTGTGTTCTGAGTAATCCAGCCTTCCGCCAAAATAGCCTCTTGGCAATTTTGGGTGCTCTCACAAACACGCGCTACCGTAAAACGCATTGCCGCTTTACCGGCTATTAGAGCCTCTTTATCCGGTTTTGCGGTCGCAGCATTTACATTG
>Ga0255113_1000011_pt1 | contig 53660 bp, 57 predicted proteins | sample Law_Yuk_RepC_8h_FD_188473 | JGI IMG/M metagenome (GOLD analysis project Ga0255113, IMG submission 188473) | Freshwater microbial communities from St. Lawrence River, New York, United States - Law_Yuk_RepC_8h | ecosystem: Environmental > Aquatic > Freshwater > River | place: USA: New York... | reverse complement strand
GCTAATGGCGGTGGATGCTATAACTGTCATCAAATTAATAAGACAGAACTTTCTTACGGCAATATTGGCCCCAGTCTTTGGAACTATGGCAAGCTCCGGGGCTATGGACAAGAAGTTGTTACCTATACTTGGAATCGCGTCAATAACTCCAAGGCATACAACGTCTGTAGCAATATGCCGCGGTATGGCCATTTCAATTTGCTCACAGAAAAGCAAATGCAAGATGTGATGGCTTTGTTATTAGATCCAAACTCGCCCGTTAATCAGTAATCATTTATTTTAGGAAGCGATATGTCTTTCAGTAGACGGGAGTTTCTGCAAGCTCTTGCCATTGCATCAGCCGGTGGTATGAGTTTGCAGTCTAATTTTGCTCAAGCACAAAGTTCAGCTAAAAAGTTTTATGAGCTACCAAAATTTGGTAATGTGCATTTACTACACTTCACTGATTGCCATGCGCAGTTGATGCCGATCTATTTCAGAGAGCCGAATGTTAATTTAGGTATTGGTTCCCAAGACGGGAAAGTGCCTCACCTAGTTGGCGAATACCTTCTCAAGGCCTATGGCATTAAGCCAGGCACGCGTGATGCCCACGCATTTACCTATCTCGACTTTGCAGCAGCGGCCAAGACCTACGGCAAGGTGGGTGGCTTTGCACATCTCACAACTCTGATTAAGCAAGTTAAAGAGAATCGTCCCGGTGCGCTATTACTCGATGGTGGTGATACTTGGCAGGGCTCAGGCACTGCTTTATGGACCAACGGTCAGGATATGGTCGATGCCTGTCTTGCCATGGGCGTTGATGTTATGACTCCTCACTGGGAGATGACTCTCGGAGAGAAACGCGTGATGGAGATCGTGGAAAAAGATTTCCGGGGCAAAGTATCGTTTATTGCTCAAAATATTAAGACTAATGATTTTGGTGATGCCGTGTTTGCTCCCTACATCATGAAGACCATGAATGGTGTACAGGTTGCAATTGTGGGCCAAGCATTCCCCTACACACCAATTGCAAATCCACGTTACTTCACGCCCAACTGGACCTTCGGGATTCAGGAAGAGAACATGCAAAAGACCGTAGATGAAGCCAGGGCTAAAGGCGCTAAGGTGGTTGTCGTGCTGTCACACAATGGTATGGACGTTGATCTGAAGATGGCTTCTCGGGTCCGCGGTATTGATGCCATTATGGGTGGCCATACCCACGACGGTGTGCCAGCCCCGGTGAAGGTTAATAATCCGGGCGGGGTTACCTTGGTCACCAACGCGGGATCAAACGGGAAGTTTTTGGGCGTTCTTGACTTTGATGTGAAGGCAGGCAAGATTAGCGACTTCCGCTACAAACTCTTACCCGTGTTCTCAAATCTCTTGCCCGCAGATGCTGGTATGACCGCATTAATTAAGAAGATCCGCGCTCCATATGAAGCCAAACTCTCTGAAAAATTAGCAATCACCGACGGCCTCTTGTATCGTCGTGGTAACTTTAATGGCAGCTTTGATCAAGTCATTTTGGATGGTTTGATTAAACAGAAGAACGCTGAGATCTCATTCTCACCAGGGTTCCGTTGGGGCACTTCGTTATTACCAGGTGAGGCCATTACAATGGAGCACTTACTCGATCAAACTGCGATCACCTATCCATTTACAACGGTCACCAATATGACCGGTGAGACCATCAAGACCGTACTCGAGGATGTGGCAGATAATTTATTTAATCCAGATCCCTATTATCAACAAGGTGGTGACATGGTTCGTGTTGGTGGACTGCAATACGCAATAGACCCAGCCGGAGCAGCAGGCAAACGAATTACCGAGATGCGTCTCAATGGTAAATTGATTGAAGCGGGGAAGACCTACAAAGTAGCAGGGTGGGCACCAGTGTCTGAGGAGGCTAAGGCGGCCGGCGGTGAAGCCATTTGGGATTTAATGGCTAGACACTTAAAAGAAGTGAAGACCATTAAAGCCGTTAAATTAAATGAGCCGCTTATCAAGGGTGTCTCTAAAAATCCAGGTATGGTTGCAATCTAACTAAACAGTCAGGGTCTAATATGAACGCATTCTTACGCTCCATCCTCTCGTCTTTACTTGTAATTAGTACCTTAGGTCTTGGATCAGGCCTTGCCTTGGCCGACTCCACCAAAGTGGTTTATCACATTGATGATGCGGCTAATCAAGGATTAAAAGGCTTGCGTAATATCCGAAATCACTTGGATGTCTCATCCCAAACTAAAATTATTGTGGTCACACATGCAAATGGTGTTGATATTCTGATGGATGGTGCTAAGGACGCAAAGAGTGGAACCGATTACGCACCCTTAGTAGGCGCCTTGAAATCGCGCGGAGTACGTTTTGAGGTTTGTGAAATCACCCTCAGAAACCGTAATCTTAAAAAGGAGCAATTTACCCTCGATGCGGAGTTCACCCCGTCCGGAGTCGTGCGGATTGCAGATCTACAATACAAGGATAAGTACGCCTATATTCGGCCTTAATGGTCACGCTTTATAAGCATAGCTTATAAAGGTATTTCTAATAAATCTAACTTTTAATGGCTAAATCTCTGATTTATCAGTACTTTCTATAAAAATCTGCCATAAAATTATTGATTCCTAAATTCCATAAGCATTAGATATGAAAAAAGTAGCATTCTTATTGATTATTGGCTCGGTCATTTTGTCCCAGTCGATTGAGGCCGCTCCTAACCTAAAGAATGGCAAAGAGATCGAAGACAACAAGTGCTACAAATGCCATGCGGATAAATCTGGCTTTGGAGACGGCACTCTAATCTATACCCGCAAGGATCGCCGTGTGCAAAGTTTTGAGCGCCTCAAAGTGATGGTGGCTCGCTGTAATACTGAGTTACGACTCGATCTATTTCCTGAGGATGAGGCTGATGTCAGTGCCTATCTCAATCAGCAGTACTATAAATTTAAGCCCTAATTTCTTATGAATGATTTAACACCAGAGCAGATTAGCTCTCTGGGTAGTCAAGCTTTGTTGATTACTCTCCTAATTACGACCATCCTGGGCGCCATTATGCAAAAGACCAGTTTTTGCACTCTCGGTGCTGTGTCGGATGGCATTCTGATGGAAGATTGGTCGAGAATGCGTCAATGGTGCTTGGCTATTGGCATTGCAATTTTGGGGGTAGCCCTCATGTCGCACCTAGGATGGATAGATGTTAGTAAATCGTTTTATACCGGTAACCGGGTACTCTATTTGTCCACCGTCATTGGAAGCACGCTCTTTGGTATCGGTATGGTCTTGGCATCGGGCTGTGGCAGTAAGACCCTAGTACGGATTGGGGGTGGCAACCTAAAGTCGATCGTGGTCTTCATCGTCTTAGGGCTTGTGGCCTATATGACCATGCGCGGTTTTTTGGGGATCATGAAAGCAAATACTATTGATAAGGTCTCCTTGAGCTTAAGCACTAATCAAGACCTACCAAGTATTTTGTCTGCTTCCTTTGGAATTGCTAAAGAAAATCTACGTTCGATCTTGGCCCTCATCATCGGCGGCGTATTTATCGGCTTCGCTCTCCTCAAGAAATCCTTCTGGAGTTCTGAGAACTTACTCGCAGGCATTGGGGTCGGGGTTGCTATTACGGCAATTTGGTGGGTTTCAGGGCGCTATGCCCACCTCACAGAGGACCCGAACACCTTGCAAGAAGCCTTTTTGGTCACTAACTCGGGACGAATGGAGAGCCTCTCTTTTGTCGCCCCTTATGCATTCGCTTTAGATTGGATGATGTTCACGAGCGATAAGTCTAAGATCTTGACCATTGGCATTGTGGCTGTAATTGGCATGATCCTGGGTTCAGCAATTAGCTCCATCCTCAGTAAAAACTTTCGCTGGGAGTCATTCCGTGGGGTAGAAGATACCGCTAATCATTTGGTGGGAGCGGCCTTAATGGGTTTTGGTGGTGTAACGGCAGTCGGCTGCACCATTGGACAGGGCTTGAGTGGACTTTCTACCTTGGCGCTGAACTCGTTTATTGCTTTTCCTGGTTTTATCTTGGGTGCTTACATTGGCCTTCAGTACTTGCAGTGGCGCCTAAGCCCCAAGCCCTGTTAGGCCTTAAAATAACCCTATGACCATCGATTGGATTTCATTTACACCCGGACCCGCCCTCCTAGGCGGGATTTTGTTGGGGATTGCTGCGGCTCTCTACATACTCTTTAATGGACGCATTCTTGGTATTAGCGGGATTGTCGGTGGCTTATTGCAAGCTAAAAAACCCGATTGGTTATGGCGACTCAGTTTTACCTTTGGTTTATTAACTGCTGCCTTATGGGCTACCTATGTATTTGATATTCAGGTAAAAGCAGTTATTGATGCAGATTATGTAACGTTGATTATTGCTGGCCTTCTTGTGGGCTTTGGGGCACGCTACGGATCGGGATGTACCAGCGGCCATGGTATTTGTGGTCTATCCAGACTATCACCACGCTCTTTATTGGCAACCATGACTTTTATGGGTTGTGGCTTTCTCATGGTTTATGTAGTTCGTCACCTCGTTTAAGACCATGAGCCAAAACACGTCCGTGTTCTCAAATCTGAGTGAGTATCTGATTGGGGTTCTCTTTGGCCTCGGCTTGATAATCTCAGGAATGACCAACCCCGCTAAGATCTTGGCATTCTTGGATATTGCAGGAGTTTGGGATCCCTCTCTCATTTTTGTCATGGGTGGCGCAGTTCTAGTTGGTCTGATTGCTTTCTATCTAGCTAAAAATCGGACGCAGAGTTTCTTGGGTAGTGTGATGCACATACCGACACGACGTGATATCGATCGCCCTTTAATCATTGGTAGCGCCTTATTTGGAGTGGGGTGGGGTCTAGCAGGATTTTGTCCAGGGCCTGCATTAGTATCTCTAGGTTCCGGAGAGTTAAAGGCCTTAGTTTTTGTAGTCGCCATGCTGGGCGGAATGTTGCTATTTGATTTTCTGGGTCAGAAGAAATAAACCAGACCTATTATTTTGTGAGGATTGCATGAACGTACATATCGCTTGTCATAATCCCAATTTTGGAACTGCGGGACAAATTGAGCCGACGGATGTCGCTGAGATAGCAAAGCAGGGCTATAAAAGTATCATTAATAATCGTCCAGATGGTGAAGAGGGTCCGGAGCAGCCCAGCAATGCATCGATTGCTGCTGTGGCTAAAGAGCAAGGTCTTGAATACGCTTACTTACCTGTTGTGAGTGGTGCAATTACTCCCGAGCAAGTGGTTGAAATGGCTAAATTACTAAAAAGTATGCCGCAGCCCATCTTAGCCTTCTGTCGTTCGGGCACGCGCTCAACATTCTTGTACCAGCTCGCCTTACAAAACGCTTAATTCTAACTACCTGCTAAAGCGATCAAAATGGCTGCCCTACTGACCGAGCAAGAGCGCGTTATCCTTAAAACAGAGTTAGCCCATTGGGCCTTGGTACCCCAGCGCGATGCAATTACACGGACTTATTTATTTAAAGACTTCAAAAGTGCCTTTGCCTTTATGACCCAGTGTGCTTTGCATGCTGAGGAAATGAACCATCACCCTGAGTGGTTTAACGTTTGGAACCGCGTAGAGCTTACTTTATCCACCCACGATGCGGGTGGCCTCACGCAGCGCGATATTGAACTTGCTCGCGTAATGGACCGCTGCGCTACTCAGTACCTGATTAGCTAAGTAGTATGCGCTCTTGGCATATGAAACGAAATTGTTCGTTTACGCCTAGGCAGGTTGGGTATTTCTATCTATCGATGTTGTTGTTCTCGTCCTTGATTGCCGCCATTTTTTTAGTACAAGGCATCTGGATGATCTTGCCATTTACACTCATTGAGCTCACCGCTTTAGGAATTGCCTTATTAATTTATGCACGTCATGCTCTTGACTACGAGTCGATTGCCATCGATGGTAATGTATTGACCGTTGAAAAGAACATTGGGGGAAAGCTAGAGCGCCATGAATTTAATAGTAAATGGTTGCAGCTAAAGCAAGAAGAACATGGTAAGCGCTTGATTCGGATTGAACAAAGCGATAAGGAGTTACCCATCGGCATCTTTGTTCCAGTCGATGCTAGGCTCCAGTTCTATCAGGATCTGCGTCAGCAAATTCGTTTCGAGTCTTAGGGCACAGGGTAAACTAGACTTTTTGTACTCAAGGAATTTAGTGGTATGCGCATCGATATACCAGACGATAAAAAATTAGTTCATGAGGCCATTATTCCATTGCGTTGGGGTGATATGGATGCATTTGGTCATATCAACAACACCTTGTACTTTCGGTATATGGAGCAGGGGCGTATTCATTGGATCGAGTCCTTTGGATTTGGTATTCAGCATTCCGAAGGCGGAGCCTTAATTGCTAATGCGTTTTGTAATTTCTATACACAGGTATCCTATCCTGGTGACCTGATCATCAAAACCTACATTGGCAAAGTGGGCCGCACCAGCGTTGATGTGTATAACTTAATGTTTGTTGCTAGCAATCCCAATGAGCTCTGTGCAGCAGGCGGTACGACCTTGGTATGGGTTAATTTCAAGACCAAGCGGCCAGCCCCATGGCCTGAGCCCTTTCAGAAACATTTGGGTCTAGCTTGAGCTCATTCATTGTTCAGCCAGAGTCATTACATCAAGATCTAAATCACTTTGATTGCATTATTGATGTACGTTCACCCGCAGAGTTTTCCTTGGACCACATTCCTGGTGCGATTAATTGCCCTGTATTAAGTAATGAGGAGCGTGCGCAAGTAGGTACGATCTATAAACAAGAGTCCCCATTTGCTGCTAAGAAAATTGGGGCAGCGCTTGTGGCTAAAAATATTGCCAGCCACTTGCAAGACAATTTCCTTGATCAAGATCGTGGTTGGACCCCATTGGTCTATTGCTGGCGGGGCGGCGAGCGCAGCGGCGCATTCACCCATATTTTGCAACGGATTGGTTGGAAAGCGCACCAACTTCGGGGTGGATACCAGGAGTATCGTCGTCAAGTTATTAAGGATATCGATCACTGGGTAGGCCAACTTCACTTCCGGGTGATTTGTGGCATGACGGGTAGTGGCAAGACCCGACTCTTACAAGCGCTGAAAGCACATGCTCAAGTATTGGACCTAGAAGAACTGGCCGCACATCGCGGCTCGGTCTTAGGTGGTTTACCCAATCAAGAGCAACCCAGCCAAAAGGCCTTTGAGACCGCCTTGTGGAATGCGATTCGAGATTTTGATCGTCAGCAAATCATTTATGTGGAATCAGAGAGCAAAAAGGTTGGGGGCTTGCATATTCCAGACACCCTAATGGAAAAGATTCGTAATAGTGAGTGCCTCGAGATTCAGGCTGAGCGCAGTGTGCGCGTTGATTGCTTAATGGAGGAGTATGCACACTTCTTGGAGGATCATCAGGCTTTAGAAAGCTTGCTTGCTTTACTAACCCAGCGTTATGGCAAGGAGCAAATTGCTAAATGGCAAACCTTGTCACAAGAGAAGCACTTTCAAACCTTGGTTGATGAGCTTCTCGTTTCTCACTATGACCCTGCGTATACTGATTCGATTCAGAGAAACTTCCCGAACTATGCAAGCGCTCAAAGGTGCGTACTACAAAGTGCAAAACCAGCAGCCTATCAAGCGTTGGCTCAGCAAATTTTAGGCCTTAACTAAACGCTTGTATCCCGGTTTGGGCTCGACCCAAAATTAATGCATGGATATCATGCGTGCCCTCATAGGTGTTGACCACCTCAAGATTGAGCATATGCCGAATGACGCCATATTCATCGGAGATACCGTTACCACCCAACATGTCGCGTGCCATCCGTGCAATCTCGAGCGACTTACCGCAGGAGTTGCGTTTCATGATTGATGTCACTTCGGGAGCGGCAGTGCCTTCGTCTTTCATACGACCCAAACGCAGAACGCCTTGCAAAGCCATGGCGATATCTGTTTGCATATCCGCCAATTTTTTCTGGATTAATTGATTAGCAGCAAGAGGGCGACCAAATTGATGGCGATCGAGTGTGTACTGACGCGCAGTATGCCAACAGAACTCAGCGGAACCTAGTACGCCCCAGGAGATGCCATAACGGGCCGAGTTAAGGCAAGTGAACGGACCCTTTAGGCCGGTGACCTCGGGGAACTCATTCTCCGCCGGTACGAATACCTCGTCCATCACAATCTCGCCGGTAATTGAAGCACGCAAACCTTGTTTGCCTGTAATTTTGGGAGCACTTAAACCTTTCATGCCTTTTTCTAAGATGAAGCCCCGAATTTGATCGGCATCATTTTTAGCCCAGACCACAAAGACATCGGCAATCGGTGAGTTTGAGATCCACATTTTGGAGCCGGTTAGCGAGAATCCCCCTGGAACAGACTTAGCGCGTGTGATCATGCCACCGGCATCCGAACCAAAGTTGGGCTCGGTGAGGCCAAAGCAACCAATCCACTCACCAGTTGCTAACTTAGGAAGGTATTTTTGTTTCTGGGCTTCAGTACCAAACTCATTAATTGGAACCATCACCAAGGAAGATTGCACACTCATCATGGAGCGATAACCCGAGTCCACCCGTTCAATCTCACGGGCAATTAATCCATACGAGACATAGTTAAGGTTGGCACCGCCGTATTGCTCAGGGATGGTGATACCTAGAAGTCCTAACTCACCCATTTCACGAAAGATTGATGGATCGGTACTCTCAGCACGAAATGCTTCTTGAACCCGTGGAGCAAGTTTGCCTTGGGCATATTCACGAGCAGCGTCTGCAATCATGCGCTCTTCGGTACTCAGTTGGTCTTGGAGGAGAAGAGGGTCTTCCCAGTGAAAGCTTGGTTTGCTCATTATTTTTCTGGATTTAAGGTGGATTCGGATAAAAAGACTGAATACCGCTATTCTATGAAATATTCACTGATTTAACAGGAAAGCATTCACCATAAGGGTCCTTGGCTAAATATGCGCCGGCAATATCGATATTACGACCTCATCTTAGCTGCCTTTGTGGCTATCATCATTTGTTCGAACTTCATCGGTGCGGGAAAAGCCGCGACCCTTGAGCTCCCCTATTTTGGTCTGGTGGTCTTTGGGGCAGGCATCTTATTTTTCCCAATCTCGTATCTCATCAGCGATGTTCTGACCGAGGTCTATGGCTATGCCTATGATCGCCGAACGGTTTGGACTGGATTTGCAGCTTTAGTCTTTGCAGCCCTTATGGCGCAAGTAGTGATTCATTTACCGGTAGCACCTGGCTCATACATGGCCAATTATCAACAAGGCCTAGAAACCATATTTAGTAACTCTTGGCGCATTGCTCTCGGCTCGATGATTGCCTTTTGGTGCGGTAGTTTTGTTAATAGCTATGTCTTAGCCAAGATGAAAATCTGGACCCAAGGTAAACATTTATGGTCTCGCACCATTGGCTCTACCGCAACCGGTGAGTTAGTGGATTCTTCCTTGTTCTATATGATTGCTTTTTATGGTATTTGGCCAACAACGGAGATTATTCAGGTGGCAGTAGCACAATATATATTGAAGACCTTGTGGGAGGTTTTGGCAACCCCATTTACGTATTGGATTATTGGCTATTTGAAACGCAAAGAGAATGAAGATTATTACGACACCAATACCAATTTCACTCCATTTCAATTTAAGGTTGATCGATGATATTTAAAGACCCCCGCATACTCAGTAGCGATATCACACCCCGAACAGTATTTGAGGATCGTCGCACGTGGCTAAAGACCGCAGCGATGGGATCGATGGCGCTGGGTCTTAGCTCCTGGTTGGAGCGTGAGGCATTTGCTAAAACCCCAATTGCCAAAGAGAAGTTAGTAGCTAAGTTCAATGAACAATACTCCACTAAAGAGACTGCCACCTCGTATGAGGAGGCTACGACTTACAACAATTTTTATGAGTTCGGCATGGACAAGGATGATCCTGCTAAATACGCCGAGCGCTTACAAACGAGACCCTGGGCAATCAGTATTGAAGGCTTAGTTAAAAAGCCCATGATCTTGGATATTGATACCTTACTTAAATTAGCCCCGATGGAAGAGCGTATCTATCGCATGCGTTGTGTGGAGGGTTGGTCAATGGTGATTCCCTGGAATGGCTATGCACTCTCACATCTGATTAATAAGGCAGAGCCCTTGGGCTCGGCGAAGTACATGGAGTTCGTGACTCTAGCAGACCCTAAACAAATGCCAGGTTTGCGCCGGCCCGTATTGGATTGGCCTTATCGAGAGGGCTTACGGATGGATGAAGCCATGAACCCGCTCACACTCCTCACTTTAGGTCTTTATGGTGAGATTCTGCCAAAGCAAAATGGTGCCCCAGTGCGCTTAGTGGTGCCCTGGAAATATGGCTTTAAGAGTGCTAAGTCTCTTGTCACAATCCGCTTTACTGAAAAACAACCACTCACGAGTTGGAGCATGTCTGCCCCACGCGAGTATGGGTTCTACTCCAATGTAAATCCCAACGTGAGCCACCCTCGCTGGAGTCAGGCAACAGAACGTCGGATTGATGGTCGCGGTATCTTTGCGCCCAAGATTAAGACCGAGCCCTTTAATGGTTACGCAGAGTATGTGGCAAAACTCTACGCTGGCATGGATCTAAAAAAGTTTTACTAGGCAATGCCAGGCATTACCCCCATTAAGTATTTTGTCTTTGCTCTGGCGCTAATACCGCTCGTGCGTTTATTAGTTCTTGCTTATCTCGGACAATTAACCGCAAATCCAGTCGAGTTTATTACCCGATCAACAGGCACTTGGACCATCACTTTTTTATGCATCACTTTAAGCATGAGCCCGTTACGATGGATTACTGGCTGGGCAGGGTGGATCCGCTTGCGCCGTATGCTTGGGCTTTTTACTTTCTTCTATGCCTTCATGCACTTCACCATTTGGTATTGGTTGGATCATAATCTTGACCCCAAACAGATGATGCAAGATGTGATTGAGCGGCCATTTATTACGATGGGATTTCTGGCGTTTGTACTCATGAGTCTTTTGGCTGTTACCTCCAACCAGAGAGCGATGCATGCTTTAGGACGAAAATGGTCTATTTTGCATCGCTCGATTTATGGAATCGCTATTCTTGCTGTCTTGCACTTCCTGTGGCACAAGGCTGGTAAGAATGATTTTGAGATAGTCAGTATCTATGCTGGGATAATCTTTCTATTATTAGTGATCCGAGTTCCCATCATTCAGAAACGTTTAATGCGAACTCGTTCTTAAGGAACCATATGCAATTTAATTGGCACAATCCCTATCCAACCATTCGCATACCGGTGATGGGGCGCAATATCGTCTCAACCTCGCACCCTTATGCAGCCCAAGCGGGCCTGAAGATCATGCATCAGGGTGGCAATGCGATTGATGCGGCGATTGCTGCCGCTGCAGCCCTAATGATTGTGGAGCCCGTATCCAATGGCTTAGGAAGTGATTGCTTTGCGATTGTGTGGGATGGTGAGCAATTGCATGGACTGAACTCCTCAGGGGTCTCACCCGCAGCATGGAGCCTCGATTATTTTTCCGCCAAGTATGGCAGGGAGAGTAATGGTCTCGCAAAACGTCCTATGCGGGGCTGGGATAGCGTAACGGTGCCAGGCGCATTAGCGGGCTGGCAAGCATTGCATGAGCGCTTTGGCTCATTACCCATTGCGAATCTCTTACAACCTGCGATTGAGATTGCCGAGCGTGGCCATGCTGTAGCACCCATCGTTGCTCATAAATGGGCAGCAGCCACTAGTGAGTTAGCCTCTCAGCCTGGTTTTGCAAACGCCTTTATGCCTCAGGGTAGTGCACCTGCAACGGGTGAGATGTTTTATTTCCCACAAGCGGCTAAGGCACTCAAACGATTGGCCCAAGTAGGCCTGCGCGATTTTTATGAAGGCGAGATTGCGCAGGCTATTACTGCGTTTGCAAAAGAACATGGTGCGGCGATGACCGCCAGTGATTTAGTTAATTACAAACCCGAATGGGTCGGCACCATCTCAACCAAGGTACAAGGATACGATGTACATGAGATCCCTCCGAATGGTCAAGGTATCGGCGCTTTAATCGCTATTGGTATCTTAGAGCAATTGGATTTGGCTAAACATCCTGTCGATGGTGTTGAGAGCCAGCATCTGCAAATTGAAGCCATGAAACTTGCCTTTGCAGACGTCTATCGCTATGTGGCTGATCCGCGCTCGATGGAAGTTAGCCCATCCCAGATGTTGAACCCCGATTATCTTGCTCAGCGCGCTCGACTCATTGATCCCAAGAAAGCAACTCATTTCCCCTTTGGGATGCCAAATACTGGCGGTACGATCTATTTAAGTGCCGCTGACGAGCAGGGTCGAATGATCTCATTTATTCAGAGTAATTACATGGGTTTTGGTTCTGGAGTAGTGGAGCCTAATTGGGGCATTAGCTTCCAGAATCGCGGTTATGGGTTCTCGTCCGATCCCACATCACCGAATGTGGTCGCTGGTAATAAGCGACCCTTTCATACGATTATTCCGGCCTTCTTGACCAAAGAGGTGAACGGCAAAACAGTTCCTCAAATGAGCTTTGGGGTGATGGGTGGGGATATGCAACCTCAAGGCCATCTGCAAACCCTTCTGCGAATGTTGGTCTATAAACAGCAGCCTCAGGCAGCTTGTGATGCCCCGCGCTGGAAAGTAAATCGCGACTTTAGTCTCGATGTGGAGGCTAATATGAACCCAGAGACAGTTAAGGGCTTGGTGGAAAAGGGGCATATTCTTAAAAAGGTAGAAGACCCCTATATGGACTTTGGCTCAGGCCAATTTATCTGGCGCCTTAGCAACGCGATAGCGGATGGCTATGTTGCTGCTAGCGATAGCCGGCGTGACGGTCTAGCCGCAGCCTACTAGCATCCTCCGATGCAGAAGCCCGTTAAAATAGTGAGCTTTGCTATTCCGTATTTCTAATTCATCCCTTGTTATAGAAAGTTGTTGTGTTAAACGCATCTAATATCACTATGCAGTTCGGGGCAAAGCCCCTATTTGAGAACATCTCCGTCAAGTTTGGTGGCGGTAACCGCTATGGCTTGATTGGCGCCAATGGCTGTGGCAAATCCACCTTCATGAAAATCTTAGGCGGTGAGCTAGAGCCCTCCGCAGGGAATGTCAGTCTTGAGCCCAATATCCGCTTAGGCAAATTACGCCAAGATCAATTTGCATACGAAGATGTGCGTGTCCTCGATGTGGTGATGATGGGCCATGATGAGATGTGGCAAGCAGCTGCTCAGCGGGATGCGATTTATGCAAACCCTGATGCAAACGATGAAGACTATATGCGCGCCGCTGAGTTAGAGGCTAAATATGCAGAGTACGGTGGGTATACTGCAGAAGCGAAAGCAGGGGAGCTATTACTTGGTATTGGTATTCCGCTAGATCAACACAATGGCCCCATGAGCAATATTGCTCCTGGCTGGAAGCTAAGAGTCTTGTTGGCTCAAGCATTGTTCTCGGATCCAGATGTTTTGCTCTTAGATGAGCCTACCAATAACTTGGATATTCATTCGATTCACTGGCTAGAGGATGTTCTGAACCAGCGTAATAGCACCATGATCATTATTTCCCATGATCGACACTTCTTGAACGAGGTGTGCACGCATATGGCGGATATGGATTTTGGCACACTTAAGGTCTATCCAGGTAATTACGACTCCTATATGCTGGCGTCCACCCAGGCGCGGGCCCAACAGTTGGCATCAAATGCCAAAGCCAAAGAGAAGATTGCTGAACTACAAGCCTTCGTAAGTCGCTTCTCGGCGAATGCATCAAAAGCAAGACAGGCAACCTCGCGTCAACGTCAGCTCGAAAAAATTGAGGTAGCTGAGATTAAACCCTCATCGCGTCAGAACCCCTTTATTCGGTTTGAAACCGAAAAGAAATTACACAATATGGCAGTGGAGTGCAATGCACTCACCAAAAAATTTGATCGACCCATCTTTAAGAACTTCAAGATCGCAATTCGTCCGGGAGAGAAGGTTGCCATTATTGGACAAAACGGTGCCGGCAAGACCACCTTACTTAAAACCATTTTGAGTAAACGCTTTGATGGAATACCTGCCGATACTGGTGATGTGAAGTGGGCAGAGAATGCCAATGTCGGTGTCATGCCCCAAGATACGAGCGAGTGTTTTCCTCAAGAAGAGACCTTGTTTGAGTGGATGACCCAGTGGCGCAAACCAGGTGACGATGATCAAGCGGTGCGCGGTATCTTAGGCCGTTTGTTGTTCTCGGGCGATGAGATTGGTAAGACTGTAAAAGTAGTATCGGGCGGCGAGAAGGGTCGACTCATTTGGGGCAAGTTAATGCTGCAAAAGCACAATGTCTTAGCCATGGACGAGCCAACAAATCATATGGATATGGAATCGATTGAGAGTTTGCAAATTTCTCTTGAGAAATATGAGGGCACCTTAATCTTTGTATCGCACGACCGTGAGTTTGTATCGGCGCTTGCGAACCGTATCTTAGAGGTCAGAAACGACGGTACGATTAGTGACTACTCGGGTACTTATGAGGAATACTTGCGTAGTCAAGCCTTAACGGGTTAGGACTTTTGCTCACGGGTAAAGCGCATGGCTGTGCCCTCTGCTTGGATCCGGGTCCAGACCGTTTGTTTTTCTTCCGGACTCATGAATACCCAGTTGCTAACCTCGAGGGCGGAGCGCCCACAGCCCTTACAAATCTCATCAAAGAGGGTAGAGCAAATACCGATACAGGGAGAGTCAGAGTCTGCATCGCCAATGAGTATGGAGTTGGCACCAGCAGCAGGGTTTGAGTAAGCGTCAGACATAAGCTACTTTAGCGCATTCTCATTATTCTTACCGAACTCTAAGCCATGACTGCCTTGGCGCAAGGGACTATGCTCAGCCAGCTCATCAAGGTATTGACCAATACCCATACGCTCTCGCTCTAAGAACCTATCGACCGCATCGGCAAAGCGCTGATCAACTAGATAATGATAAGAGCTCACAGTGCATGGCATAAAGCCTCTGGCCATCTTATGCTCTCCCTGAGCGCCACCCTCAAGTACTTGGATACCCTCTTGAATGCAGAATTCAATCGCCTGGTAAAAAGCGGTCTCAAAGTGTAAACAGGGGTGCTGTTCTAGACAGCCCCAATAGCGCCCGTATGCCTTTTGACCATCTTGGTCAATGACTAATAAAACCGATGCAATTGCTTGCCCATCGCGGATGGCCATAATAAAGTGCAATGAATCTGACATGGCCTCAACCCATTTTTGGAAGAACAATTGGTTTAGGTACGGCGTGGAATAGTGCGTTCGGTAGGTATTGGCATAACAGCGATAGAACATGAGTACTTCGTCCTCACTAATCTGTGAGCCGGGTATGTGACGAAACGTAATACCGGCATCGTGCACCTGTTTGCGCTCTCGCTTAATGTTCTTACGGCGCTTCATGGTGAGCGTTGCTAAGAACGTATCAAAGTTTGCGTAGTTGTGATTGTGCCAATGGAATTGAACCGAATCCCGTTGCATAAAACCACTATCTCTTAGCCAATTGGCATCTTCGATGTGTGGAAAGAGTACATGTGCTGAGGATAGTTTGAGTTGCGTAAGGAGTTGCAAAAGACCATTGACCAACGCTGCTTGATGCGCACTAGAGTGCGCCAAAAGACGTGAGCCAGTGGCTGGTGTAAAGGGGATAGCCGATAAAGCTTTGGGGTAATACGAGAGTCCTTGCTGGGTATAAGCCTCTGCCCAAGACCAATCAAAAACATACTCACCATAAGAGTGGGTCTTTAAGTAGAGCGGCATCACTCCCAACAGCTCATTACCCCCTTTGGCATACAGCGCTAGATGTGCAGGCTTCCAACCGGTCTCTGCACAAACGCAGCCTGTTTCTTCTAAAAGATATAAAAAGGGATACTGCAGGAATGGACCAGCATCCTTAGGCAAAATACCTTGCCACTCTTTCTGTGAAATATCACTAAGATTTCGTAGGACCCGAATCTCGAGTTCAGGTTCTTGACTCATCGCGAACTAACGTTGGATCAGTTCGATCTTATATCCGTCGGGATCGGTCACAAAGGCAATTAAGGTCTTGCCACCCTGAACAGGGCCAGCAGGGCGGGTAATATTGCCACCGGCTGCTGCAATAGCCTCACAGGCTTTATACACATCGGGTACTGCAAGAGCAATATGACCATAAGCACCGCCATGCTCATACTGACTCACCCCATAGTTATAGGTGAGTTCAATTTCTGCTTGACCATCCTCATTGCCCCGACCAAAACCCACAAACGCAAGAGAATAATTTTGTTCTTCTCGATTGGTGGTGCGTAGTAGGTTCATACCCAAGATGCGGGTATAAAAATCAACGGAGCGGGCCATATCGCCCACCCGAAGCATGGTGTGCAAAATCATATTACTCAATACGCGCTTTCTCACGCATCTTTTTCATCATCTCAGCAAACTTCGCCTTCTGCCAAGCTTGATCTTGCATCATCATTTGCTTGAGTTGATCCTTGATTTCAGCCATCGTGGGTACTTTGACATCTCGAACATCATCGAGCCTAATAATGTGCCAACCAAATTGGCTCTTGACAGGTTGATCAGTCATCTGAGCTTTTTTTAATGTAACCATTGCTTTGGAGAACTCGGGTACCAGAGCTTTGTCACTGACCCATTCAAGATTTCCGCCATTGGGGGCAGAGCCTGGATCTTTGGAGTTCGCTTTTGCTAAATCTTCAAACTTAGCACCCGCCTTAATTTTGGCAATTAATGCTTTGGCCTCGGCTTCTTTCTCAACTAGGATGTGGTGAACTTTATATTCCTTACCGCCAAACTGGCTCTTGACAGACTCATAAGCCGACTTGTAATCATCCTCCGAAATACCACCTTTATCGATATAGTCCTCAAATAAAGCAGAAACTAAAACACCCAAACGCGCTTGCTCCATTTGATCTTTCACTTCTTCTTTTTGGGTAATGCCCCGCTTATCCGACTCTTGGATAACCAGTTCACGTGTGATTAAGAGTTCACGACCTTGCTCACGTATCTTGGGATCGGTCGGGGATTGACCGGAGCTCTTAATTAAACGATCAAGTTGTGCTTTTGGAATGGGCTTGCCATTGACGATGGCGGCATTTTGTGCAGAAACTGCTGAAGTAGCAAAGACGAACGATAAGGCTATGAGAGTTTTTTGGGAATTAAACATGAGGGCTATTCAATAAAATTAAGGGCTAAAGTAGAATTATGACTCATTTGGTGCGAGTGCATGGATTGCAAGGGCATGGATTTCAGCAGGCATGTATGCACTCAACGCTTCATAGACTAGGCGATGGCGTGCAACTCGACTAAGTCCTGTAAATGCATGTGCGGTCAGCGTAATCCGAAAATGACCGCCACCACTTGCAGCTCCAGCATGACCTGCGTGCAAATGGCTTTCATCCTCAATGGCAAGATGCGAGGGTTGAAGTTGTTGATGTAAGGAAGCCTCAAATAAAACAATACGTTCTTGATTTTTACTCATGATTGTTCAGCATCCATATAGCGGCTTAACCACAAGCCTTGAGCAATGACAAAGGCGATGAGCAAACCAATACCTCCAAATAGCTTAAAGTTCACCCAAATATCTTCAGAGAAAGTATAAGCAACATAGATGTTAAGTACGCCCATGAAAAAGAAGAAAAGTGCCCAAGCATGATTGAGTTTGAGCCAGAGTGATTTAGGACTATCGGGCTTGAGAGTAATTTGTTTTCCCATCAGGCTTTCAATCCAATTCTTTTTAAAGAACTGGGCGCTAAAGAACAAGACCGCTGCAAATAGCCAATATAAGACCGTAGGCTTCCACTGAATAAAGGTTTTGTCTTTTAGGAGAATGGTTAAGCCACCAAAGAACACAATCAAGATTAAGCTAGCCCATTGCATTCCCTCAACTTTTTTGCGTCGTGCAATCAGCCAAACAATTTGTGCAATAGTTGCAGCAATAGCCACTATGGTAGCAACATAAATATCTGCTAACTTGAATGCCACAAAAAAGAGAATAACCGGGAATAGGTCAAACAGAAATTTCATCATGAGGAGTGATCCGATTTAGCATTGTTACTAGGCTCAAAGCGTAAAGAGGCAGAGTTAATGCAATAGCGCAAGCCACTCGGCATAGGACCATCTTCAAATACATGGCCTAAATGCGCATCACACTTAGAGCACTTCACTTCGGTGCGGATCATGCCATGTGTTACATCACGATGCTCGCTAATGACCTCGGTATTAAATGGCGTGTGATAGCTTGGCCAACCACAGCCTGCATCAAACTTAGTGGATGAGATAAAAAGTGGCGTACCGCAGCACACACAGTGATAGCGACCTTCGTCCCAATGATCCCAATAGCGTCCCGTGAAGGGTGGCTCGGTGGCAGCATGACGGGTAACTCGGTATTCAATTTCACTGAGTTCTTGGCGGTACTGTTCGTCGGATTTCGTCATGGTTCTGATTGTAGTGAAGGATTACGAGGAGCAACTGACCTCAATCTGTTCGAGTGCAGCAGGGGGAGGGGCAGCGTATTGATCCATTCCAGGCTGTTCGGAGTAGGGGTCTTGAAGGATTGCTAGCAGGCGCTTCACTTCCGAGAAATCATCATTTTGAGCTTTTTCAATCGCTATCTGAGCAAGATAATTGCGCAGAATAAATTTGGGGTTCACGCCTAACATTTTTGTTTGGCGTTCTGTCTCAGAACAGGGTTCCTGCGATAGACGATCTCGGTAGGATTGCATCCAACTATCAAATGCATCCCGATTTAAGAACTGATCACGCAGAGAGTCGTATTTGCCATGACCACTTATATCGTAATGGGAGAGTGCTCTAAACGTGTTGGTAAAGTCCACCCGATTGTCGTGCATTAGTTTTAAAAGAGATTCAATCAGCGATATGTCACCAGCATCCTCAATCATGAGGCCAAGCTTAGCCCTAAATTGGGCTAACCACGCAGTCCGATAGATCTCAGGGAACTTTTCCAATGCCACTTGCAGATGGGTTTGTGCGTTCTCGCCATCGTAGCGTTGTTCGATGAGGGGAAGCATTGCTCCAGCTAAGCAGGCCATATTCCAATGCATGATCTGAGGTTGACACTGATAGGCATAACGACCTTGATTATCGCTGTGATTGCAGATGTGATCCATTTGGAAACGATCTAAAAAGCCGTATGGCCCGTAATCCATAGTGAGACCTAAGACACTAATATTGTCACTATTTAATACGCCATGGCAAAAGCCAATCGCTTGCCAATGCGCTACTAGCTTTGCAGTGCGTGCACTGATCGCTACAAACAATGCAAGATAGGGGTCATCTGCACCTTGACACTCTGGATAGTGATGCGCAAGTAAATAATCAGCCATGGTGGTGAGATGCACGGTAGAGCGCGCAGCAGCGAAGTGTTCGAAATGACCCACCCGTAAAAAACTGGGAGCGAGACGCGTACAGACTGCTGCGGTCTCAAGGCTTTCACGTATGACGGGTTTCTTGGAGCCGGTGATCGCTAAGGCACGAGTGGTGGGCACCCCAAGAGCATGCATTGCTTCACTGCATAAAAACTCCCGAATCGAGGACCGTAGAACTGCACGACCATCACCCATGCGTGAGTAGCGCGTGATACCAGAACCTTTTAACTGAATCTCGTAGCCCGCTAAATTACCTAGCAAAATAGCGCGACCATCACCCAACTGGCCTGCCCACATGCCAAATTGATGTCCGCTGTAGACAGTTGCAATGGGATCAACAAAGGTGTGCTCTTGGGTTTCTAAAGCATTGCCGCTTAACACCTCTAACCATCGTGGGTCTTGCGGTAAGCCTGATGCATCTACGGTGATGCCAAGCTCCTTAGCCAATTTGCTCTCAAAGCCAACCCAATAAGGATTTGGCAAAGGGGAGGGCAGGAGATGTTGACAGGTCTCTTCACCCTGTAGCGGAAATGCCATGAACTTAAACCGAGTAATTTGCCCAGGCAGACCCAATTAAGTTGCCTGTAATTACATCGTGTGCAATTACCCCATTGGCATCAAAGCGTCGTTCTACGACCTCAAAATTACCGTCATTACGGACCCGCAAGACAGTACTCGAACGCGTGCCATAGTGTTGAGTTTGAATAAAGGCAGCCGATAGGGCCTTTTCCCACTCCAAGCTGACACCGGTGTTGGGGAGCTCTCGATCGGGAGCTTCATGATCATCGGCAAGTAAATGAAGATATTGATCGGCGTGTTTGAGATTGCCCGTATCCATGGCAAGAGTCTGAGCAAACGCAGCGATACGATGATTGACCTTGGGCCATGGGGTATCGAGCATGGCATTCGAAAGTCCATACACACCAGGAGTGAGCGATTGGGTCGGAAAAGTTTTACGGGGGCGTACCGATTTGCCCATCACCACGCGATTACTAAGCCAATGCATTTCTGCATTGCTAGGGTCACTTAAATCTGCCATGAGAAGATTGAAGCCGTTGTACTGATCAAAGCGTTTACTGTGTTTTTCAATAAAGTGATTTGGTTTGTCGTTACCAGACAGATACATCAAGGGAAGTTCACCACGGGTGCGTGCGTCCGGTTTTTTCTCACTAGGTGAGCGCACATTAGTCAGCGCTGAGAATCGACCATGCTTGGTAAGACCAAGCCAAGTCCCAGGACTACCAATGACATCGGCCTGATCGCGTCCCGCCAATATGTGGGGATGTTCTGGCCACCAGGCAATTCCTGCAGTATTACGCTCGTAGAACTCATCCCGATTAGCAGCAACCACCAAGGGGTACTTTGGGTGTGATTTCCAGGCAAATAAAATAAGGCACATAGCAATAATATGCCTGATTAAATCTCAATGAGGGAATATGGCAAATTCCCCAATACCAATGGAGGGCCATCCGCTTTACCAAGATGCAATTTGCCACTTTGGGCTAACTCGGACTTGCACTCGATCTGCAGGGTTACAAGACCCGCGTCGCTTGGATGCTGGGCAGATAAGACCACCATACCGGCGGGCTGACCGGGATCACTTTCATGAATAATTTCTGTGGCAGGGCCTGCATGCGCAAGAGTAATCTCCACTTGAGCAAGATATAGACGACGTTTAATGGCGCCTCTGTATTGACTCCGTGCTACTACTTCTTGACCTGGATAACACCCTTTCTTGAAGTCAACTCCACCAATGGATTCAAGATTAATCATCTGCGGCACAAACTGATCTTGAGTCGCCAAAACAATCCGGGGGATTGCACTGGCTATCTCCGCAGCATTCCATGCGGCAAGATATTTGGAAGATGCGCTTTGTGAGGGAAGTGGTGTTTGTGTCGCAAACAGAATGCGTTCTTGATCACCAGTGCCTAAAGGCTGGGTCATGGTGAGAGCAATCGCATCGCTGGGTAAGTTTGCAGGCAGCGTATTAGCTGGACCAAGCGCGCCATAGACTGTCCAAGCATGACTAACATCCACTACTTTTGCTTTGGAGCGCAACACAAACATGGCTAAACGTTTTGCAAACGAAGCGGCCAGGTCGCGCGATACAAAAAGGGCGAAACGATCTTCCTCTGCATGAGTCGATAAACAAATCCAGGCACTTGCTAGTAAACGCCCCTTGGCAGTACAGTAACCCGAGAGGCGCACATCAGAATAACTCCGGGCAATTGCTGCGGGGGGAGTGCGAGTCATTCCAAGGATGGAGTTGGTCAATTGTCCTTGTAAAAAGGAACCGGCATCTGAACCTTCTACAAAAAGAAGTCCCCAATCGCTTAACTCGCTTACTTGGTGTTCGGTCATTTGGGCTGTATTGTGAGTTTTATAAGTTGGTTTGCGAAGACTTTTATCATAGTGGTATGAACAAAAACTTTCTGAACCCGAATACCATCACGCTCGACTAGGCTGCTTTGATCTCTAAATTACGCACGGGCATCCTGATTACCTTGACCCTGATTGGGCTTTATTACCTTGCATTGTTTACATGGGGGGTTGTGCCCAAGCCCAAAGAAGGCAGCTCTGCAGAGCAGCGCTTTAAGGTATTACCCAAATCGGGAGTCTCTAGCATTGCCAAGCAATTGCAAGACCAAGGCATGAGTACCCCAGGCTGGCTTTTTCAGGCGGGAGCCCGATCTTTATGGGTGGGCCCTAAGCTCAAACCCGGGACCTATGCGTTTCCTGCCAATGCCAGTTTGGGTAGCGTCTTGCTTCAAATGGCGCGCGGCGATCGAATTCGGGAGAGCGTCAAGATCATTCCCGGGATGAGTATTTGGCAGGTTAGGGCGGCGATGGATGCGCACCCCGCCTTGATTCATAAAAGTGAAGCGCTTGAGACAAGTCAATTTGCCAAAGTTTTTGGGTTGGAGGCCCCCAGCGCTGAGGGCTATTTCCTACCTGATACCTATATTTTTGATCCCGATGAAGCTGATTTAGTCATTTATCAACGTGCGTTTGCGGCCATGCAAAAACAGCTTGCTAACGCTTGGGATCTGTACACCAAGGGATATCCGGATGGCGCGGTGTTAAAAAACCCCTATCAGTTACTAATTCTGGCCTCCATCGTTGAGAAAGAAACGGGTCAGGCAAGCGAACGGGGCATGATCTCGGCAGTGTTTCATAACCGCTTGAAGAAGGGCATGATGTTACAAACTGATCCCACGGTCATTTACGGTATTGGCCCAAAGTTTGATGGTGATATTAAGAAAGCCGATCTGCGCCGCGATACTCCCTACAATACCTATATGCGTTTTGGTCTGCCCCCAACCCCGATTGCAATGCCATCCAAAGAGTCCTTACTGGCAGCCGCTCAGCCTGCAGTATCGAATGCTCTGTATTTTGTGGCACGCGGTGATGGTAGTAGCCAGTTTTCGACTAATTTGAAAGAACACGAGGCGGCGGTGGATCGCTACCAACGCAATCCGGCGAAGTCCGTCTCTAAACCCGTGAGGAAATGAGTGACCAAGCCTAATTATCCCGGGTTCTTTATCAGCTTTGAGGGCATTGATGGAGCGGGTAAAAGCACTCATTTGGAGGCGTTTGCGACGCATTTGCGAAAGCGCTATCAAGGAAAAGAAATTGTTCTTACTCGAGAACCCGGTGGCACCCCTTTGGGAGAAGAATTAAGAAAACTACTTCTAAATCAAGCCATGCATATTGAGACCGAGGCTCTGTTGATGTTTGCTGCTCGGCGAGAGCATTTGTCCGTGGTGATTGAGCCTGCCCTTCAGGCTGGAAAGATTGTGATCTCGGATCGATTTACCGATGCAAGTTTTGCTTATCAGGGGGGAGGTCGCGGTTTGAGCCTAGAGAAGCTCAATGCTCTTGAGGAATTGGTGCAGGGTAGGGTGGGGGGTCTTATTCAGCCAAACCTTACTTTGCTGTTTGACCTTCCTGGGAAAGTTGCTGAAGAGCGCCGCTCAAAGGCACGCTCCCCCGATAAATTTGAGCAGTTGGACTTGAGCTTTTTTGAGAAGGTCCGGGGTGAATATCTACGTCGAGCCAAAGCAGATCCAGAGCGATTTGTGATTATCGATGCCTTGAAGACCCCAGATGCCACCTGGCAACAGCTTCAAGAAATTAGTTTTAATTACTAATATAAGTAATTGATTAAATTAACTTATTTAATAATAGTTTTTATCTATATCGCATGGCAATAGAAAATCTTGATTACGAAAGTCTGATTACTCGGTCGGTTTACCCCTGGCACACCCTAGCTTGGGAGAGACTTGATCTAGAGAATCTCCCCCAGGCAATTTTGCTGCATGGGCAGGCTGGCATTGGCAAATTAGACTTTGCCCTAGAGCTTTCTCAGGCTATTTTGTGCGAGGCCGATCTCTTTTCTTCGGGAACCAAGCCGTGCAAAGAGTGTCAGGCTTGTCGCTGGTTTGAGACCGCTAACCATCCCGACTTTATCGGTCTCGTACCAGCCATTTATCAGCACCGAATGCCCCATGCTGAACTGGAGGGAATGCCCAAACCCGAAGTGGAGGTGGTGGAAGAAAAAGAGGAGGGCGACGGAAAGAAGGAAAGTGCCTTTATCAAAATCGAGCAGGTGCGAAGGGCAATTGAGGCCATCAATGTTGGAACCCATCGAGGCGGTCGACGCATCGTCTTGATCTACCCATTGGAAGGTTTGCGGCCCGATGCTGCCAATACCTTACTGAAATCTCTAGAAGAGCCTAATGCGCAAACTATTTTTATCCTGCTCAGCGATCGTCTCGATCGAGTTTTGCCTACTATTCGCTCACGTTGTCAGTTGATCGCCTTATCCAAGCCTCACCGCGATAGTGCCTTGCAGTGGTTAAGTAGTAAGCTTGTGACGGTATCTGAACAGAAGATTAGTCCTGAAGAAATCGAGGCTACATTAGATGAACAGGGCGGGGCGCCGCTAGCCGCCAAGGAAGTGATCGTAGCGCGCCGCATTGGTGACGATAAAGATAGCATAGCTTTGGCGAGCTTAACAACAGGCTTGTTGTTGGAGGGGCTTAGCAAAGGACGTGATATTGCATGGATCGAATGTGCCGAAAAAATCCATAAAGCACCTTTTGGCGTTCTCTTGGCATGCATGCAACGTTGGTTGTTTGATATCCAGTCGGCAAAGCAAGGGGGTGACGCGCGCTATTACCGCAGGCATGAGAAGCATGTTCAGGCCCTGGCCCGGCAGGTCAGTATGAGCAAATTACTGAAGTTATGGAAAATCGTGTTGCTTGCAAGGCGTCATGAAAACCACCCTTTATCCACACGCGTTCAACTAGAATCCTTACTTCTACAGTATCAACAGCTGTTTGAGGACTAAAATTCCTCCTCATGTTTATAGATTCGCATTGCCACCTCGATTTCCCAGAGTATCAAGAGCGTCTGCCAGAAGTGCTGGAGAATATGGCGCGTGCCAAGGTAACGCATGCTTTGTGTATTTCAGTGGATATTCCGGATTTTCCGAAGGTCAAGCGCTTAGCGCAATCTCATCCTAATTTGTATGCTTCGGTTGGGGTTCATCCTGATTATGAAGACACGCCAGAGCCTACCTTAGAGTTCTTGCTAGAGGAGGCTAAAGATCCTAAGGTGATTGCGATTGGTGAGACCGGCTTGGATTACTACCGCATGGGCGATCGCTCCTATGAATCAATGGAGTGGCAACGGGAACGCTTTCGGACCCATATACGTGCGGCATTGGCATCCAAGAAGCCATTAATCATCCATACCCGTTCGGCTTCGCAGGACACCCTCAAAATTATGAAGGAGGAGGGGGCTGGGGAGATTGGTGGGGTTATGCATTGCTTCACGGAAAGCTATGAGGTTGCTCAAGCAGCGATCGAGATGGGCTTTTATATTTCCTTTTCAGGCATTGTTACCTTTAAGAGTGCCAAGGATCTTCAGGCAACTTGCAAAGCATTGCCCATCGAGCGCATCCTGATTGAGACCGATTCTCCCTATTTGGCGCCCGTGCCTCATCGGGGGCAAACCAATGAGCCGGCCTGGGTATCTCATGTAGCTGCGTTCATAGCAGATTTAAGAGGGGTCTCGATTGAGTCGATCGCCATGCACACAACTCATAATTTTTATCAATGTTTTCAGTTAAATAGAAGCGATTCATGAGATTACACCCTAGAATTTTTACCCTCCTGACTTGCTTTCTAATGAGCGTATCGGTTGCTGCTCAGACCCAAGATCAGGTTGATCGGATGACCAAAGCGGTTCAATTTGATGATCTTGCTGAGGTTAAGAAGCTGATTGCTGCGGGCGTGAGCCCCAATTTGCTTGTTAAGGGCGGTAATCCCTTGACGGTATTCGCCGTTAGGGAGAAATCCAAGCAGACCCTAGATTATTTGATTGGTCTAAAAGGGGTCGATGTTGATCACCCCAATCTTTCAGGCGAAACTGTTTTGATGATGGCATCCCTTTATGGCATGCTGCCTGAGGTAAAGGTCCTAGTGGATAAACGGGGTGCTGAGATCAATAAATCGGGGTGGACACCCTTGCATTACGCCTGCACAGAGGGTCATCTTGCTGTAGCCGATTATTTGCTGAGTAAAGGCGCCAAAGTGGATGCTTTGTCTGAAAGCGACACAACCCCCTTAATGATGGCAGTTCGATCTGGCAATATTAGGCTGGTGCGCTTATTACTTGATCGTGGAGCTGATCTGCAAATCCGTAATCATCAAGGGTTTAGTGCCATTGATGTGGCTGAATTATTTAATCAAGAAGAGATCTCAAAAGGCTTGCGATCCCGCTGGGAGAAGCTTTATAAGACGAAGTATGAGGGTGGTCCAAAGCCTGTTTTCGTTGATTCTAAGCCATAGTGCCATTTGGCATATCTGCGTATAATCATTATTATGTCAAACAAGGTATGTGATATCAAACTATCACAATGACAGAGCTTCCTAATTTCTTTACGCTCTTTGCTCGGGTTGGTAATAGCCTCCCAATCGATGAGCTCTATATCGTATTTCTGGTGGCAATTGGGCTGTTAGCTGTTCACGCCTTACTGATATTGTTAGTGGGAAAGATCCATCAGTTATTGATTGATTGGGCTGACCGGAAAGGGGTATTTTGGTTATCAGTCCCCTTTTATATGGCGGCTGTGGGCCTAATCTTTATGACGCATTTAGTCGATATGCTTGCTTGGACCTATGCATTAATTGCCTTGAAAATATTCGAGGTGGATACCAATGCCTTTTACTTTGTGGGCGAGATGTACACCACCATTGGATATGGCACCTTTTCCTTGCCAGAGAACTGGAAGATTTTGCCCGTGATGATTGCCTTTAGTGGCATCTTTGCTGCCTCTATGTCGGGCGCTATTCTCTTTATTATGATTAGCCAAATAATTCGGAAGAAATCAGTTTAATAAAGAATTACTTTGGTAGGTCCGCTATTGGATCTAATTGTTTAAAAAAGAGCTCAATAGTTCGGCCTTTCTCATTTTCAAGACGAACTCTCCCAGGAATCCAGCCAAAATCTTTAATGAGCCAAATATCATTTCGGCGTTTCAAATCCTGTTCTTTCATAGGTAAACGTTTGTAGTGGCGCAAGACCGTTGGCCCCATGGTGAAGATAGCATCGGAAAGTTCTTCCCCCTGACTCTGAAAACGCCAGATCTCAAGCTTATCGAGATTAGCAATCGGGATCTCCCGTACGGTACCTTTCTCATCAATCTGATCATTACCACCTAAAAGGGAGGCTAATTGCATCATTAGACTTAGTCGATCTTGTGTGCCGGGAGGTATATCTTTTAATTCCTCAGGCTTTTGGGAAAAGAATAACTTCCCTCCCCCTCTTCCATCACGATCAAAGCGATTGAAGCGTACGGGACGGCTGCCCAAGTGCTCAACATAAAAATCTGGGGCTAAACCGTAAGCATCAATCTTGCCACGGGACTCAAAGATAAATGGCCCAAAAAATGCATATGGAATATTAATATATAAACGATAACCATTCTTTGCATCAACCTGCCATTCAATTGATGCGCTTTGAAGATATTGCCCATCAAGGTAGGCATCGTAGTAATAAATGCCAGGTTCAGGAATACGAAATGGTTGTCCGGCCTGCTCACCACCTTGGCCACCATTCTTTTCCCCATCACCCGCCCCAATCTTAGCGCCATCACCCACAGCATTCGAGTTATCGTCACGTACAGAAGGCGCAGGTGCGGTAGGCTTGCTGAGCTGTACCTTGCGAACGGGCTCCACACGTAATTCTGCAACTATGTTTTCTTCAAGCGGAGTTGCTTTAGAGAATAAGAAGCTTGGAAACCCAATAAAAAGATAAAGATGTCCTATTACCGAAACAAGAATTGCAATCAGTGCGATCGATCGAGGCTTCAGGATGCGTAAGCCGTTCATCTGAGGAAACTAGAAAGTAAAGTGATTGCAAAACGCAATCGGCTAAACCCAAAATGGGTCTTGGAGTATTCGGCTATCTTTTGGTAAGTTGGCTGCCAAGAAATCCATTTGGTCTGCCAGAATATTTCTGCCCTTTAAAATCATGTCCTCGTACAAACTCGGGGTGTAAGGTGCATAAAGCAAACTCATCCCCGCGCGTTCCGGAGTGCGATTACCCTTGCGCTGATTACAGGGTCGGCATGAGACTACTAAGTTCATCCAGGTGTAATTACCACCTTTGCTATTGGGAACGATATGTTCGGCCTCGGCATCATTTTCAGAAATGCGGCAACCGCAATATGCGCAAAGACCGCGGTCACGTCGATAGAGTTTGCGTTTGGTGATAGCAGGAACCACATCAAAAAGATTAATTTTTGCAGAGCCTTTTACAGCAATGATGGAGTGCAACTCAATAATCGATTGGCGACCGGTTAGGCGCGACATACCTCCACGCATAATGGCAACGGGGTCGCCTAAGGTCCAAAGGACGCTGTTATCGGCGTAATGTCGCGTAGCGTCTTCCGTATCAATCCAGCACTGTGGAATGCCACCGGCATCTAATTTAAGAATATTAAGCACCACACCCCCCTTTCTGCCTCGATATCGACGTCAAGGCACGCCATTGTTTATGAATATAGACTAAGTTTGCTATAAAACAATGACTTTTTTCAAGCCCCCGCGATACCTAAGGCATTTGAAATGGGCTGGCGCCCATAGAACTTATTGACGGCTAATGCGACAGACCCATTCTTTTCTATCCCACTCTCCTGGACGTTCTGCAAAAATAAGCCAAATAGCCCACTCCAATAATGTACGCATACGTTCTCCTTGTTAAGAAATCAGTATGCAAAGCTACTAGCTCATTAAATGAGCTAGTGTAATAACATTACAAAAATACTCCGACGGCAATATTAAAAATTGCGCTTCCCATTAAAAAATAGATAGAGATCAATCTTATTTTGGATTCACTTATTAAATGATAGCTATCAATGCGACTGGCAATATAGATGCCCAAGAAAAATGCAGGCACACCCACTAGCAACCAAAATACCCAAGCAAAACTCGTACCAAAAAAACTGGCGGTAATGATTGCAAAGAGCGCTAAGCCTGACGCGACCTGAGACAGTAAAGAACGTGCCCTTTTAAATTCTAAAGCACTTGCATTTAAATACAATGCCACCACAGGGCCACCAAAGCCACAACTTCCCAGCAAAAGGCCGGCGCCAGATCCCGCAATAGTATCTTTAATTGGCGTCAGCAATAACTTAATGTGCGGCTTGAGTAAAAGATAGAGAGAAAATAAAAAAACAACGCAACTAGCAACAATCTTGAGAGAGTAGGAAGAAAACTGCATCCCAATCAAAATACCAATGGGTAACGATATTGCTGCTACGGCAAGGATTCTGTAAAGTCGGGCGCGATCTGCGGGATCAACGCGCCAATTTTTGGCTAACCAAAATCCCCCGACTAACTCAATCCCATTTATTAGAGGTATCAATGACACTAAGGGGAAAAATCCCATCAGCATGGGAGACATCACCATCGCCCCGCCAAAACCGCTTAAGCGTCGCAAGATGCCACCTAAGGTAGCGCTGAAGATAATTAAAGCAAAAGTAAACCAGTCTGCTGGACTCAACTCACATCACTTAAATCATGCTCATCGCTGATTAGGTCGCGTATTTTTCTGCGGACTTCAAGGTAGCTGGGGGTATCCTCAACCATACGACGAGGTTCTGGTACACGAATTACCTCTTTCACACGACCGGGTCTACGGGTCATTATGATGATGACATCTGATAAATTAATGGACTCCTCAATACTGTGGGTCACCAATACAACAGTCTTGCTTTCCTCCGCCAGAATCCGAATCATTTCCTTTTGCATCATTGCCCTATTTTGCGCATCAAGCGCAGCAAATGGCTCGTCCATTAATAAGACTGTAGGATCCACTGCAAAAGCCCGCGCAATGGAAACCCGCTGTCTCATACCCCCTGATAATTGATGGGGGTAGCTCTCAACGAAAGCACCCAAACCAACTAGGTTTGCAAAATGATCAACTTTTTGGTTAATAGTGGCTGAATCAATACCTTTAATATTCAGGCCAAATGCAATGTTATCGCGTACCGTAAGCCAAGGAAATAAAGCATAGTCTTGAAACACCATTGCGCGCTCTGCCCCAGGCTCCTTAACCTCCTTACCAGCACATTCAATTCGGCCAGAAGTCGGCTTCTCAAAACCAGCAATTAGATTCAACAGAGTCGTTTTACCGCAACCACTATGACCCAGAATAGAAACGAATTCATTGGTTTTTACTTCCAAAGAGATATCTTGTAGGGCTTGTACGGCATGACTTTTATTGATTGCTGGAAAAATCTTACTGACGTTCTCTACTTTTAAGGCTGACATTAAGGTAATCGCTTTCTATTGCAAGTATTAGGCGTTTAGGGCACGTGACCATGGCATTAATTTTTTAGCTGAGTAACGTATCACACGGTCAATTGTTAGGCCAATGATTCCAATTGATAGCATCCCATCTAATATGAAGTCGGTACGTAACACAGTACGCGCATCATTAATTAAGAACCCTAAGCCTGAATTTGCACCAACTAGTTCAGCAGCCACTAATGCCATCCAACCAACCCCAAGACCAATCCGTATACCCGTCACAATTTGTGGCAAAGCAGCTCGCAAAACAACGCGTGTAATGACATTCAAGCCACGCGCTCCTAAACAACGGGCTGCGCGTATTAAGTTTGGCTCAATGTTTTTGACAGCATCAATCGTATTGAGCAGGATGGGGAAAAAGATTCCTAGGAAAATAATAAATTGGTTCTGGGTATTACCAACTCCAAACCATAAAATACTCAAAGGAATCCAGGCAATCGGTGGAATGGGTCGCAGTATTTCAATAATGGGGTCAACTTGCTCGTTTACCCACTTAAAGCAACCCATAATAATTCCTAAAGGAATTGCCACACTGGCATAACAAAAAGCTATGAATTCGCGCCTCAAGCTATCTCGAACATGTTTCCATAATTCGCCTGAGGCACCCAACTCAATAAAGCCATTGACAACACCAGAAGGTGGCGGTAAAAGTGTCGCTTCAGTCTTATCTAAAATAAACCGGCTGGCAAATTCCCAGCCAGCCAGTAGTACCAAGAAAAGAATTAAGCGACGAAGCTGAAAAAAATGGTTAAACATTAGGGCTTGAACATCTTTCCATCAAATGACCAATCTCTTGTTAAATCACCCTTTTCTGGGAAAGCTTGAGGCTTACTTGTATTCAAAGGAGTTGAGTATGTTGGATAGGGAACTTTATCCAGCGGAGCATTCCATGAGGCAGTCAAAAATGGTGGTATTTTCGGTGTAGACCAACCTAATTTAGCGAAGGTACGATCCATAAACCGAGAATCGACTGCACCAGCATACGTAGCAGCATTTGCTTTTGTTTGAATTCTCTTATTATCAAATAACCATTCATAGGTTGTTTCATTCGCCTTGCCCCAGAACTGTGGAAGTGGATGGAGGTAGGTCGGCTTATAAAGATTGTTATAAGCATCAATTTGCTGACGCAAAATCTGAGGAGAGAAATTCTTGAGATTTGGATCCTCTTGCATTGCTTTTACTGCACCATCTGGATTTTTACGAATCCATAGTGATGCCTCCACGACTGCATCGGTAAAGGCTTGTACTACATCGGGTGCATTATCGATGACCTCTTGGCGCACGTAGAACGATGAGCCATAGATGTTATACGGGAAGCTATCATTAATGATACGAGCATTTTTACGCTCATTTACCATAATGGTAGGTGTTGGATCCCAAGGCACTACAGCATCGATTCCCTTTGGCATAGCCATTTGCTCACCTGGGGGCATATTTTTTAAAATAACGTCTTTACCAATAACAATTCCATGTGCTTTAAAGGCTGATTGAACGTAGAACTCTGCCGAGGAACCAGTTACCAAACCAATGGTTGCAGGCTCTTTACGATTCTTAAAATCGTTAATCGATTTGATGGGAGAGTCTAATGGCACTAACATAGCGTGCATCAAGTTCACATTAATAATAGCGATCGATTTAACTGGAACACCCTTATCAAATAATGATGTAAATGGAAAATTACCGCCATTACCAAACTGAAAGCGTCCAGAAATAATCACCTCATTGATTGCTGGACCTGATGGAAAAGCTTGAAACTTTGCATCAACACCGCGCTTGGCTAGTAAACCGGTTTTATCCATAACCAACATAATGGTATTTTGCCCAGACCAAGGTGGTTGGAAGGCTACCTGCATGGGCCACCAGCCTTTTTCTTTAAGCCAAGCAATTGATTTAGCAGATACCTTTTCGTTTGCACTCTCTGGCCAACCAATATCACTAAACTTTGTGGTTTGAGCGTTTACGGGTAAAGCAAGTCCCGCAACCATCGCAATTGCTAAGGCGCTAAATATCCTACGAGAAATTTTTAGTTCATTCATCGTTGTCTCCTGTTTATCTATTATTAAAAAACTATCTTAAACACCAATCAACTACAAAAACGCACTGCCAATCTAACACAACTCCAGCATGATGAAAGCGATAACTCGCCCTACTGCTGGTCCTGCCTACTAACTAAAAGTCAACTCTACACTACCCAAGCGGGTTTTAACCCTTGAAAAATCGTTCCGCTGAGCAAGGAACTTCATTAACTCTGAAAATGCCTGCAATTCCTTACCCTGCTTGAGAGCGGTAAGGGTGCCATCCTGCAAACCAAGAGCCAAATTAGGGGGGTAAAACGCATGCAAACAAAGCTGTTCACGAGATAGGGATTTACCCCACTGTTTTCTGAGATGTTTGAGTGCGGGCTTAATTAAATTACCGGGGCGCTCATTAGGGTTATAGTCAACACCGGCGCGTTCCATCACCAGGGCGCTAGGAGTGCCCGCTAATTTTCCATAATGACCGCGTAAATATAACTTAACCTCATCAGGAATCGTTTTATATCGCTCCCCTTGCATCACATTTAATACAGCTTGCGTAACAATATATTGAGCAAATGGACTAACCAAAATTGGGTATCCCAAATCTTTTCTGACTTGGGCGGTTTCCTCAAGTATTTCGTGTTCTCGATGGGCAATCCCCATAGTGGCTAACTGAGCTCGCAGATTTGAAATCATGCCACCCGGAATTTGATGCTCGTACAGAGCCGGATCGAAGCTTTGACGTTCGCCGCGAGGTAAATCATCACGCGTACAAATCCAATCGAAATAGTCGTCCACTTCTTGCAAGGCAGTGCGATTCATCGTGGGAGCCCTGCCCAAGCGCTCTGCACTTGCTAAGACATCCATGACCGATGGTAATGAGGCGCCATTTGCCAAGCAATTAGTTGCCACATAGCCATACTGAAAACCTGCCTTAATGGCTTCTTCGTAAACTAAAGGAGCAAGACCGGATTGACAATGAGAGTGCAACTTAAGCGGAATGCCTTTGGCAGCCGCAACCAGCGCTGGAAATAAGGTAGCGCCACGCTCTGGGGTTAATAAACCCGTAGGATCTTTGACTGAAATAAAGTCGACCTGTAAATCAACTAATTCTTTAGTACGAGAAACAAAGTAAGCATCGTCATGTACTGGACTGAGAGCATAGGTAAGCATGGCATTAATTAACATGCCATTTTTTTTACCCGACGCAACCGAAGAATGAATATTGCGGTTATCGTTTAACGCGTCATAAACAGTCAAAACCTTAACGCCCGACTCGGCTAATAAACTAATATTTAAATCCACCACATCGTCTGGAAACAATTCAAAGGTATAAATACTTTGACCACGCGTCAAGGCATCCGTTGGCGTTGAGAGCTCCTGACTTAAAAAAGCCATACGCTTCCAAGGATCCTCTCGTAAAAACCGTACCATTACATCAAATACCGCGCCACCCAGAATATTAATATACGCATATCCGGACTGATCAATTTGGTTTAAAGCCGGATACATTTGTGCCGTGGTCATGCGTGTTGACCAGAGACACTGATGGGCATCCCGTAAGGTCACATCAATCATGCCAAAGGGCATTTTTTTTCGAGATGTGCTTAGGTTTTTGCTCATACTAACTCTAATACCATGAGTGTTTGCCCTGCCTCGATCGTTGCACCATCTGCAACGCAAATCTCAGCAACACGGCCTTGGCGGGCTGCAGCGATGGTGTTGAGTAGTTTCATGACCTCTACGATGCACACAGGGGTATTCTTATCCACATTGTCACCAACTTCAACGAACGGGGGTGAATCAGGGTTCGGTCGGCGATAAAAGGTCCCCACCATGGGGCTTAAAATCTCATAGGCATTCTGCGAGCGCGCTGGTTTACTACTGGCCTTCGAATTGGATGATTGGGTTGCCGCAATGCCTTGTTTAGATGGTGTGGGTGCAGCGGTCAGGATGCTAGAGCTTGCGTTTGCACCCGAATCTTTGCGTAGCTCAATCTCTAGTTCAAAGTCTGGGGTTTTATACGAGAACGTATTAAATGTTCCAGCATTCTTTAATAGAGCAATAGCCTCTTTGACTTGCGCCATAGTTAGAGTGGTAGCTCCCATCATCGGAGCTATTTTTTTCTTTACCTTAGAAATTGGCTTGGCTCTAGGCCTTTTGGGCTGCGGTATTTTTTTTGTGGCCATGGCAATAAACAAAGGGTTGATATTTTCTCTAATGAAATATAAAGTATCATCAGATGAAATGATTTAAGGGTTAATACCTAAAATCCTTTAAAACAAGTAAATTGCTTTTTTATGCATAAATCAAGTGCTCAGACCCTAAAAACTACTGAATCCTTGGGTTCTGTCACCGTTCTTGAGGGTAGTAAGTCCAGCATGGCCGAAAAGGTCTTGCTAATCCTAGAACTCATTGCTAACTCAGAATTCCCGCTCACCCTAGAGAACATTTCCTCGGGGATTGGCTTAGCAAAACCAACCGCCTTCCGACTACTCAATACCCTCGTGAGTCAGGGCTTTATTGAGCGGGATGCCAACGGCCGGCGGTTTCAACCAAGTGCCAAATTTCGCTTAATGGGTATTGGCCTACTTTCCGCAGATTCTGTACGCTCACAACGCTTAGCCGTCATGAAGCGATTGGTGGCGACCATTGGAGAAACCTGCAACTTCAATATTTTGGATGGCAACGAGGTGCTCTATTTAGATCGTATTGAAACTACTGCACCCATTCGCCTCCATATCGACTCTGGTATGCGCGTGCCACTGCACTGTACGGCGAGTGGCAAATTATTCCTTTCCTTTATGCATGAAGATCAAATGAAGCGCGTTGTTGGCAAAGAACCCCTCGATGGTTACACAACGAAGACCCTAAGGTATTACGATGATTTGTTGCGTGAGATAAAAAAAATTGCTGACCAAGGTTACGCCTTAGACGATTGTGAATATCTAGAGGGCTCGGTGTGTGTTGCTGTGCCGGTGCGCGATGCTAAAAATAAGATATTTGCAGCGCTTGCGGCACATGGTCCAACCCCTCGCTTCACACTCAAGATGGCAGAACAATCGGTGCCAATATTAATTGCTGCGGCAACAGAGCTTGAGGAAAGCCTACGGCAATAAGCTTTAAGACCGACTAAATTTATTTAGGAGTAAGAGTGACTAAACCCGTAATTATTACTGTTGCTATCACAGGCGCCATTCCGAGAAAAAAGGATTGCCCGGGCTTGCCAGTTATACCGTCTGAGCAGATCGAAGAAACACATAAAGCCTATGAGGCCGGTGCATCGTTGGTTCATATCCACGTTCGAAATCCCGATGAAAGCCCAAGCTCGAATCCCGATTTGTATGCCCAAGTGCAAGAGGGAGTAAAAAAATATTGCCCTGAAATGATTGTCCAGTTCTCTACAGGCGGTCGAGGTCGAGATCAAGCAGCGCGGGGTGCCATGCTTTTTCATCGACCTGATATGGCTTCTTTAGCAACGGGCTCCACGAACTTTCCAGTAGGTATATATGAAAACCCGACTGATTTTGTAGAAGGTCTTGCTGGCGAGATGCTGAAATATGAAATTAAGCCTGAAATAGAAATATTCGATCTGGCGATGCTGTATAACGCAGCTAATTTGATTAAGAAAGGATTGTTAAAAGCCCCTCCTCATGTGCAGTTTGTGATGGGCGTTCCAAATGCAATGCCTGTACGGCGATCGATCTTAGAGTTTTTGATTAAAGAACTAAATGATGTGATGCCTACCGCTACCTGGACTGCCGCAGGCATTGGTCGTCACCAACTGACGGTGAACGAATGGGCATTAGAGCTTGGTGGCCATGTACGTACGGGTTTAGAGGATAACTTACGCTATGACGAAACACGCGTGGCAAAAGATAATGCTGAGCTGGTAGCTCGCGTTGCAACCTTGGCGCGTAAGCAAGGGCGCTCAGTTGCAAGCGGCAAAGAGGCTAGGCAAATCTTGGGGCTAAGGCAGGTTCATTAGCGTGATTACTTCAGCCTCCAAAGAGTTTGATTACATTATTGTTGGTGCTGGCTCGGCAGGCTGCGTACTAGCCAATCGACTTTCTGCTAACTCAAACCATCGTGTTTGTTTGATTGAGGCAGGACCACCAGATCGCTCCCCATGGATCCATTTGCCCATTGGCTATGGCAAGACCATGTGGGATCCTAAGGTTAATTGGAAATTTAATACAGAGTCAGACCCCGGCATGAATGGTCGTCCAATATATTGGCCACGAGGAAAATGTTTAGGGGGCTCAAGCTCTATCAATGGACTGATTTTTATTCGTGGTCAGAAAGAAGATTACGATCATTGGGCATCTCTTGGCAATGCGGGTTGGTCCTGGGATGATGTCCTGCCCTACTTCAAGAAAGCGGAAGGAAACGATCGATTAGGCGCACCCCTTCATTCTCAAGACGGACCCTTACGCGCCTCCTCTATTAAGAAAAAACATCCCCTCGTAGAAGCATTTATTACCAGCGCCAATCAGTTGGGGGTTCCAAAAACAGAAGACTTTAATAATTTAGAACAAGAGGGTGTAGGATATTTTCAATTAAGTACACATAATGGCTTGCGTTGCAGTGCTGCCGTTGCATATTTAAAACCCATACGGTCTCGTAAAAATCTGACCATCATTACAAATGCACAGGCTAGTAAAGTTCTATTTGCAGAACGCAAAGCAATTGGTGTTGAATACATTCAAGCAGGACAGCGATATTCCATCAAAGCCCAGCGTGAGGTATTACTGAGTGCGGGTGCCATTCAAAGTCCACAACTCTTACAACTGTCTGGTATTGGGCCGGCTAAGTTACTCCAAGAGTTTGGCATCCCAGTATTGCATGACTCTCCAGGGGTTGGCGAGAACTTGCAAGATCATTTGCAATATCGATTGATCTACCAGCTCAATCAAAATATCTCTACCAATGTTCAGCTTTCTTCCCTCCTTGGCAAAGTACAAATTGGGCTTGACTGGTTACTCTTTCGCGGAGGCCCGCTCTCCATTGGCATTAATCAAGGTGGGCTATTCACTAAAGTGATGCCGCAATCTAAGACTCCTGATATTCAGTTTCATATGGCTACATTGTCTGCGGATATGGCAGGTGGTCAAGTACACCCTTTCCCAGGTTTCACAATGTCTGTTTGTCAATTAAGACCCGAGTCAAGGGGCTATGTGCGCATTGCTTCACCCGATCCATTAGTGCCTCCCAAGATGATGGCTAATTATTTATCTACCCAGCACGATCGTGATACCAGTGTGGCGGCTGTTAAATTTGCTCGCAAACTAGCCCAAACGGGACCACTGAAGGGTTTGATTGAGCGTGAACTGAAACCCGATAATCCGCAGTCCGATGAAGATTTATTACAGTTTTGCCGTAACAATGGCGCCACCATTTTTCATCCAACGGGTACATGCCAGATGGGGCCCGATCATCAGGCCAATGCCGTTTTAGATTCGAAGCTACGTGTTCGAGGTGTTAGTGGATTACGCGTGGTAGATTGCTCAGCGATGCCCACCGTGCCCTCTGGTAACACTAATTGGCCAGCAGTCATGTTAGGCGAGAAAGCGTCTGACCTTATTTTAAGTGAGCAGAATTAACCCTAGGCGTCGATTAATTCGATCAATTTCAGGCGCTGTACTTTGCCAGAGGCGCCTCGTGGCAGATCCTTCACAAACTTAATTATTTTGGGGGTTCTAAATTTACCCAAGGTTTTAATACAAAAGTCACGCAACTCAGTTTCATCACACGACATATCATCTTTCAAAATAATGCAGGCCATAATTTCTTGGCCATAATTTACATCGGGTATACCAACCGCTGCCGCATCTAGTACTGCGGGATGCTTTAAAAGCGCTTCATCAATTTCTCGGGGAGCTATATTTTCTCCACCTTTAATGATTAATTCTTTAAGACGTCCTGTAATAAAGTAGAAGCCATCGGTATCGCGCATACCAAGATCACCCGTTTTTAGCCAAGCATCCTCACCAAATGCTTTTTGGGTTTCAGCCTCTCCCTTGTAATAGGCGTTCATAACATTATTGCCACGCAAACATATTTCACCAACGATTTGATCGCCCTGTGCAATCCCATTAGGATCAATAACCTTTGCTTCAACTCCGCACGGCAATCCAGGGCTGCCATAACGGCGACGTTCATCATGCGGGTTGCAGAACACCATTGAGGAAGACTCGGTCATACCCATTGCTTCTATTACGGTAATACCAAAAAGAGTTTCAAATTCCTTATGGTGCTCCGGTGGTAAAGGTGCAGATGCCGATCGTCCAAAACGAATCCGTTTTAAGGCTTCGCGAGTTGGTTTCTTACCTGTTGATTTAGCTGCATTGATAAGGTAAGCAATGATGGTTGGCACCATATTGATCCAGGTCGCCTGATAGCGTTGTGCCAAATCCCACCACGCACTTACCGAGAAGTGATGCGGGGAAATAATTGCGCCGCCGGTATAAAACGGTGTAATAGTTGATATGCATTGGCCATTAATGTGATAGATCGGCAAAGAGCTGAGAACCACATCATCTTGGTTTAGAGAATGCCACTCCCCTACGGATTTACCAGCATGCATTAAGTTACGGTGACTTAATAAGACCCCCTTCGGTGTTCCGGTAGTTCCTGAGGTGTACATTAATAATGCTGGATGATTTTCAGTAATCTCTGGAAGATGAATAGGCTCTGTATGCATATAGGGACCAACAGCTGCATCGGGATCAAGCTCGATGAGCGGTACTGTGCGCTTCACATAAGGCAATGCAGTAAATAACGCATCTTTATTATTGGGAGCGTAAAAGAGTATTTCAATATCACTATGGTCTAGTGAATACGCTAACTGCTCTGGTGGTGCTAATAAATTAAAAGGCGTAATAACTCGCCCACCCACCATCGTTTCCAAAAAGAGACTCGTCGTTTGCCGCCCATTGTGCATAAATAGGCCAACATGCCCGTGCTTACTAATTTTTAATTGATCAAACCAAGCATGCAAATGTTGGGCTTCATTGAGAAGTTGATGGTAACTGATCGTTAGATTGGGTTCTGGTGCAAATAGTAAAACTCGGTCAGGTTGCTGTTGCGCCCAATACTCTAATACCTGTTGTAGATGAACCGCTTTCGTATGCAATCGACAAAACTCAGACTATTTAGGAAAGCGGTGAAAGTAGTGTTCAAGCAAATCTTCCAATTTAGGAAGCTTTTCTGGAATCACTCGCACAATTCTTGAGATATTCATGTAATGCCGATAGTTCATGTTCTCAGAAAAATTATTTTTACCCCAGGTGCCACAGCCCATCGATAAGGAGAATGGCAGGCCATTATCAAAACTACCACCAGTAGCAATGGCATGTGCTTGGTTCACAATCACACGCGCCACCGGAAGTTCTTGCGCTAATTGCGCAGCGCGATCTTCCAAAATCTCTCCTTTTGCTGCGGTATGAAGTCCCACGGAGTGCCCTGCGCCTTGATACGAATAAATATGAGCCAGAAGCTCTTTAGCTTGTTTGAAATCGCTTGCCCGCCATACTGTTAGAACAGGACTTAATTTTTCTCCAGAAAATGGCGCAGATGGCCCATACCCTGTTTCCTCCACCATCAAGAACTTCGCATCCTTGGCTTTAGGGTGCAAAAGACCAACCTTCTTAGCAATATAGCTGGCAGATTGAGCGGTCAGTGTTGCCGTGAGCTTACCGTTTTGAAACATGATTGCTTGCAAGCGCTGCTTATCAGCAGTATCCAGCATCACACCCCCTACTGACTCAAGCGCTTTAATCCCAGCATCGTAGACGGAATCAATTAGGATCAGGCCATTCTCACTGGAGCAACTAGTGGCGTTATCAAATGTTTTGGATACTAAAATTTTCTGCGCGGCAGATGCTAGGTCCGCGTGTTCATCAACAATGACAGTCACATTTCCTGCGCCCACACCAAATGCGGGGGTACCACTCGCATAGGCTGCACGAATATTGGCTTGTGATCCGGTTGCGACCACTAAATCTGCTAAACGCATAAGTTCTTGTGTTGCTTCTTTTGTAATGGGTGCCGGTAAGCATTGGACTAAATCACGTGGCGCTCCTAATAAATCCAATTGCGCATGCACAAACTCTAATAAGCGTGCACACGTGCTTTGCCCCTTTGGCGATGGCGCTACGATTATCGCGTTGCGACCCTTAAGCGCATTCAGTATTTTATTAATGGGGGTTGCGCCTGGATTAGTAGACGGCGTAATGGCTGCTACAACACCGACGGGCCTTGCATATTCACTAACACCTGTCTCAGGATTATGGGCAATCAGACCGACCGTTTTTGCAGCGTTGAGATCGCGAACCAGACCTAAAGTCTTACGGTAATTCTTTTTAACCTTATCCTCTACATCACCAAGGCCTGTATCGGCAACAGCAAGTTCGGCTAGCTCACGATTGCGTCTTGGCTCCAAAATTGCCCAGGCAACCGCTTGGGTTAGCAGATCAACCTGTTGTTGGGTATATGCATTGAGCACCCTCTGTGCAGAGCGTGCTCGAGCGATCAGATCAACAACCGGTGAGACTGTGCTGGTGTTCATTATTCGGCTTTAATGCCATTCTCTTTCACAACCTTATCCCACTTGACAAGCTCTGCTTTTACAACTCGTCCGAGGGCCTCTGGTGAGCCACCAACAGCTTCAGCACCTTGATTGAGTAATTTTTCTTTAACCTCAGGCGAGGCCAGAACTTTATTAGCTGCGGCATTTAAGCGATCAACGGCAGCCTTGGGTGTATTGGCGGGAACAAACATGGCATACCAAGAATCCACTTCAAAATCTTTAAAGCCCGATTCAATCATGGTGGGAACATCAGGAAACACGGCAGAACGTTTTGTTGTAGAAACTGCCAAAGCTTTTAGTTTGCCAGCCTTAACAAAATTAGCTGCTGCTGGTATCGATACCCAAAGTAATGGCACTTGACCACCCATCACATCGGTTACAGCTGGGCCGCCTCCGCGATACGGTATATGGGTCATTTTCACATTAGCCCCACCAGCCATCATCGCGCCTGCTAAATGCCCTGGGGATCCATTCCCAACCGATGCATAGGCTACCGTACCGGGCTTTGCTTTTGCCATATCAATGACATCCTTAACGTTCTTAGCCGGAAAGTCTGGGTTGGCAACCAGTATTTGTGGCAAGGATGCAATCGTGACCACCGGCAGAAAATCTTTTTCTGTATTGAATGTCAGTTTTGGATAAATCGCAGGATTAATAGTGTGCGACGATAAGGTAAATAAAACGGTATAACCATCAGCTGCTGACCGTGCTGCTGCCTCACTACCAATCGATCCACCCGCACCACCTCGGTTCTCAATAATTACTTGTTGTCCTAAATTTGAGCTCAAGGGTTCTTGCACAATACGCGCAATCACATCCGTACCACCACCTGGTGGGTAGGGAACAATGAATTTAATGGGCTTATTGGGATAGCTTCCAGACTGAGCAAGCGCGACGCCTGCCCAGAGTGCTGTTGCTGCAATGAGGAACTTCAACCCTTTTTTATTTTGAATAGTGTGCATCTTTGTCTCCCTAAATGGTTGTATCAACAGGCTTTATACAAACGACTTATATTTATCTAAATGCCTCACTGGTTTACTGAGAGCATCACGACGGAATGGATCTCCTAGCTCCTTGGTAACCATCATTTCAATCACGGTTGTTTTACCTTCCGCCTGATTTTTCACTGCCGCTTGAATTGCTGCGCCGATATCGCCGACTTTATCTACGGTTACGCCCTCACAGCCGAACGATTTAGCAACGGCAGCCCAACTTGGATTAACAAGCTCTACACCCTGATAGCGACGTGAATAGAAATCAACGTGGTTCTTCTTCTCAGCGCCCCACTGTCCATTATTAAAGAGAATCACGGTGACGCCAATTTTCTCGCGGGCACACGTTAATAACTCATTAAGACTAATACCCCATGCGCCATCGCCTACATAGGCAAAGACAGGACGATTTGGTGAGGCAATCTTGGCGCCCACTGCTACTGGAAAGGCATAACCGCAGTTACCAAAGCTCATAGCGGCAAGCATAGATCTGGGTTCGTCAAAGCGCAGATATGAATTGGATACCGAGCAAATATTACCGATATCGGTTGAAACAATCGAGTTCTTGGGCAAAGCATTTTCAATCGCGCGCAACATCTCGCGTGGATGCATTGCTTTGCTGTCCTTGATCATATCGATCGAGTACGGATCCTTCTCATGAGTCCAAGAGGTCAGCTCTTCTTCCCATGTCACCTTCTCACCCTTAATGGCGGTATCACGCTCCGCCTTATTTTTGATACAGGCTACATCACGTGTCTTTAACTTAGCCAAGAGTGCTGCGGCAGCCTCTTTGGCATCTCCATTAATACCAACCGAAATTGGTTTCACTAGACCTAGCATCTTGCCATCGGCATCAATCTGAATAATCTTGGCATTCTTTGGCCAGTAATCGAGACCGTGTTGTGGCAATGTGCCGAATGGCCCAAGGCGGGTGCCCAGAGCTAGGACAACGTCTGCTTTAGCGATTAACTTCATCGCAGCTTTCGATCCTTGATAGCCTAATGGACCAACCCAGAGAGGATGGGAGGCCGGGAAAGAATCATTATGCAAATAACTATTTGCTACTGGCGCGTGTAAATATTCGGCAAGAGCTACAGCCTCTTTAGTGCCGCCAGACATAATCACACCGCCACCTGCCAAAATCACCGGAAACTTTGCTTTCGCCAAAAGATCTGCTGCGTCTTCTATGGCCTTCTCGCTTCCAGCGCCGAGCTTCACACGAATTGGCTTCGGAATCTCACACTCAATATCGCCGTAGAAGAAATCGCGTGGAATATTGACTTGTGTTGGCCCCATCTCGAGTAGCGCACGATCAAATGCACGTGCAGTAAGCTCCGCCATTCTGCGTGGGTTCATCACATGCGCTTGGTATTTAGTAATTTTTGAGAAGATCGGTAATTGCTCGGTCTCTTGGAACCCACCGAGGCCCATCGTCATCGAGCCGGTCTCTGGGGTAATCATGACCACAGGCGAGTGTGCCCAATAGGCAGCTGCTAGTCCGGTCACAAAATTAGTAACACCAGGACCATTCTGACCAATACAAACACCATGCCGTCCCGAGATGCGGGCATAGCCATCGGCCATATGCACAGCACCCTGCTCATGCGCGACTGGAATGAAACGAATACCTGCTGCTGGGAATATATCTAGGGCATCCATAAAGGCTGATCCGACAATGCCGAACACATCGGTCACACCCTGTGAGACCAAGGTCTCGATAAAGGCTTCCGAAGGTGTCATCTTTTGCACACCTTCAACAACGATTCGGTTGGGATTAGACATTTGATTCATGGATAGCTCCTAAATGGGGTTTATATTTATTTAACTATATTAATAGCAATATACGCTATAGTAATATATCTCATTGAACTGAACAACTTGTTTCATATCGGTATAAATACTGACTAATAATGCTATATTTATTGAAATGTTCAGTTAAAATGAACAAAATCATTAATTTATTAGGATTAATTGAGACATGAATGAACTAGATACCCTGGAGTTTGGGGAGGTAATCAAGAAAGATCTTGGTTCTGAAAACTCCTCCATGCTGCGAGGCATCTCTATCCTTGAATCCCTAGCAAGCCTACGAGAGCCTGCTAGCTTGGCTCAGTTGATGCAAATTACCAAAATGCCCAAGGCATCTTTGCACCGTACATTAGCAATCTTTGAAGAAGCGGGCCTCGTGGTGCGAGAGCCCGGTGGAAAAACCTATGCCCCGGGTGAGCGCCTCTCCCGATTGGCCCTAGAGACACTCTGCCACGACAGTGTCTCAGCGATTCGTCACGGTATTTTGCGTAAACTCGTTACCGATTTAAAAGAAACCTGTAATTTAGCCATCCTTCGTCGGGGAGAGCTCTTTTACTTAGATCGGGTCGAAGCTAATTGGCCATTACGTTTGCACTTGCCCCCTGGCACAGTCTTGCCACCCCACTGCAGTGCGAGCGGTAAATTACTCTTGGCCTATAAGCCTAAAGATGAGCGCACTAAATTAGTAGACACCTTACCCCTTGAGCAATTTACGCACCGTACGATTGTGGATCGCGATGTCCTTCTATCAGAACTCGATCGCATTGCTGCCAATGGCTATGCGGTTGATAACGAAGAATACGTTTTAGGCGTGTCGTGCGTTGCTGTTCCTGTAAAAGATCAGTCGGGTGAAGTGGTTGCAGCGATTGCGATCCATGCCGCTACCGCGCGCTTGCCTCTAAATCAAGCGATGGAGTACATACCGAAGCTATTGCTTGCGGCCGAGAAAATTAGCGCTACCCTCCACTAAGTATGACCAAACCCTCTTATCCGCATCTGCAAAAACTGATTGACGGCGTTAAAACTCAGACAAAGCTGGGGGTGGTTTATCCCCTCAGTGTCCCAGCACTCGAGACCGTTGCGCATATTGTTACGCATCAACTCTGCATACCGGTTTTAATTGGTCCAGAGGAAAAGATCCAACAGCTTGCGAAAGATGCGCAGATTAATCTAGCCGGTATTGAAATCATCAATACGTCTTCAGATCCCATTGAAGCAGCCAAGAAATCCGTTCAACTTACTCGGGAAGGTGTCTTTGGAGCCCTTATGAAGGGCTCTTTGCATACTGAAGAGCTTATGGCATCCGTAGTGAGTCGGGATGGTCTACGAACCCAAAGTCGCATTAGCCATCTATTTTTATTTGATATCACAACATATCCTAAACTTTTGGGTATTAGTGATTGCGTAGTGAATATTGCCCCAGACCTTACCCAGAAGAAACATATTTTGCGCAATAGCCTAGAGGCTTTAGAGCGACTCGATATTAAACCTGCAAAAGTTGCTATTGTTGCTGCTACAGAAGTTGTTAATCCAGCCATGCCAGCTACTACGGATGCACATGCATTGGTGGAAGAGCATCGACACGATGCGATTTATCCAAGCGCCCTAATCGAGGGACCATTTGGTTTTGATAATGCTATTTCTGCAATCTCTGCAAAGACCAAGGGGATTACGTCTTCGGTTTCGGGTGACCCCGACTTAATATTGGTACCTGATCTTCAGGTGGGTAATATTTTGTATAAGGCACTGGTTTATTTGGGAGGTGCCGAGTGCGCTGGCGTGATTTTGGGTGCTAGTGTCCCAATCATATTGACCTCGCGCTCTGACTCTATTTTCTCGCGTCTTGCTTCGACTGCGCTTGCTCTGCACTTAGTTAAAAATTAGTGAATAATCCTCCTACCTCATCTCTAAATAACCATGTTCAAAATATTCTCGTCTGATCCAATCCACGATCCCATTACCAAGGTTGGGCCTGCTACTGAAATAAAGACCACCACTTGTTATATGTGCGCATGTCGTTGCGGTATTCGTGCGCATCTGCGTGATGGCGAGTTGGTTTACATCGATGGCAATCCAGAGCACCCCCTTAATCAAGGCGTCATTTGTGCCAAAGGTGCATCGGGCATCATGAAACAGAAATCCCCTGCCCGGATTACGAAGCCACTGTTACGCAAAGCAGGTGCTGATCGAGGCGCATCAGAGTTCGAGGAGATTAGTTGGGAAAAGGCTTTTGATCTGCTGTCTACTCGTTTGGCTAAGATCCGTGATACCGATCCCAAGAAATTTGCGCTATTCACAGGTCGTGATCAAATGCAGGCCCTCACCGGTTTATTTGCACGCCAGTTTGGCACTCCCAACTATGCAGCGCATGGCGGCTTTTGCTCGGTCAATATGGCTGCTGGCATGATCTACACCATCGGGGGTAGCTTCTGGGAGTTTGGTGGACCTGATTTAGAGCAAGCTAAATTATTTGTGATGATTGGTACCGCTGAAGATCATCACAGCAATCCCATGAAGATTGCTTTATCCAAGTTCAAGCGTAATGGTGGGCGTTTCATTTCTATCAATCCTGTGCGCACAGGCTACTCAGCCATTGCCGATGAATGGATACCCATTAAGCCCGGTACCGATGGCGCGCTCTTTATGGCCTTGATGCACGAGTTAATTGCTGCTAATACCGTTGATCATGAGTTCTTGTCACGCTATACCAACTCTGCGCAATTAGTTTGTCTTGAGCCTGGTCCTGAGGAGGGACTCTTCTTGTTTGATCCCGACAGTGATCCAATCAATACCGATATTCCGCACAATAAATACGTGTGGGATCAAAACACACAAAGTGCCAAGCCTTGCTTTGATCAGACTGTAAAGCCAGTATTGAGTGGTGAGTTTGTCATGGGCGCCGGCCCACATCAAGGCAAACGAGTTGCCCCTGCTTTTGAGTTACTGCGCCGCCAGGTCAAGGCATGTACACCCGAGTGGGCCGCAAAAATTACATCCATACCGGCTGAGCGTATTCGCTTACTTGCAAAAGAGATGGCACATACCGCATTTCAGCAGGCCTTTGAGTTACCAATCGCGTGGACCGATTCGTTTGGTCATAAACACAACACTGTGACCGGTCGACCCGTTGCCTTTCATGCAATGCGCGGGTTGTCTGCTCACTCCAATGGATTTCAGACCACGCGTGGTTTGGCGGTCTTGATGACCTTGTTGGGTACGATCGATCGCCCTGGCGGCTTTCGGCACAAAGCACCCTACCCAAGACAAATACCGCCCAATGTTAAACCGCCCTCTTCGGAGGCAGACATTAAGCCCAATACTCCGCTGGGTAAAGCGCCCCTTGGTTGGCCAACCCGCCCAGAGGATCTGGCGCTCGATAGCAATCAGCAACCACTCCGCATCGATAAAGCCTATAGCTGGGAGCATCCCCTAGCAGCGCACGGTTTGATGCATAACGTAATCACCAATGCGGTTAAGGGTGATCCTTACTCGATCGATACGCTAATGATCTTTATGGCCAATATGTCATGGAACTCCACCATGAACACCATGGAGGTGCGCGAGCATCTCAATGCTAAAGATGAGAACGGCGAGTTCAAGATCCCGTTTTTAGTCATCTGCGATGCATTTCAATCGGAGATGGTAGCTTTTGCCGATTTGGTCTTGCCTGACACTACTTATCTAGAGCGTCATGATGCGATGAGTATGCTCGATCGCCCGATCTCTGAGTTTGATGGGCCTTGCGACTCCGTGCGCATTCCAGTGTTACCGCCTACCGGCCAATGCAAACCGTTTCAAGAGGTGTTGATTGAGTTGGCATCACGCCTTAAGTTCCCAGCATTTACAACCGCAGATGGTCAACGTAAGTTTAAGGACTATCCTGACTTCATTACTAATTTCCAGACCGCACCGGATTCCGGAATTGGCTTCTTAATGGGTTGGCGCGGTAAAGAAGGTGACAAGAGTATTCGGGGGGAGCCCAATTCTAATCAGTGGCAGATGTATGAAGACAATAACTGTGTGTTTCATTACAGCATGCCACCCGAACATCACTACATGCGCAATTGGAATCAAGGCTATCTCGATTTTGCGAAGGCTAACGCTCTACGTCAGAAGAACGATCCTATTATCTTGGCGGTGTACTCGGATATTTTGCAACAGTTTCGTTTAGCAGCTAAGGGCCAGCGTCCGGGCAGAACGCCACCTGTGCACCTTAAAGATCGCATTGTGCAATTCTTTGATCCACTCCCCTTCTGGTATCCACCCCTTGAGGATGCGGTCACGCAACTCAGCGAGTTTTCGATGAACGCGATTACACAAAGACCGATGGCAATGTATCACTCGTGGGACTCCCAAAATGCATGGTTACGACAGATTCATAGTCATAACTATTTACACATCAATACAAAGACCGCAGTGGATCATGGCATTGAAGATGGTGCTTGGATTTGGGTCGAGTCACAGTGGGGAAAGGTACGCTGTATGGCTCGTCATACTGAGGCGGTTGAACCTGGTACCGTTTGGACCTGGAACGCGATTGGTAAAGCAGAGTCTGCTTGGCATTTAGACCCCAATGCTGATGAGTCTAAAAAAGGATTCTTGCTCAATCACCTCATTACCGAGGAGATTCCTCTGGCTAATAGCGCTGGCACATTCCGTGTGAGCAACTCGGATCCTATCACTGGGCAAGCAGGTTGGTATGACGTACGTGTTAAGTTGAGTCCTGCTGGCGCTCATGAAGAGCACGATACCTGGCCAAAAGCACTCACTGCCATAGTACCTGGAATGATTCATGGAAAATAATATGTCAGCTTCTCCTCAAAAGAGTAAACAACTCGCTCTCGTGATTGATCTAAACGTTTGTGTTGGTTGCCATGCCTGTGTAACTTCCTGTAAAGAGTGGAACACGCAAGGCTCTGCCGGTCCCATGACCGATCAAGATGCGTATAGAGCAAATCCAAGCGGTACCTTTTTTAATCGAGTACAAACTTTTGAAGCAGGTATTTTCCCCAAAATGGATACAGTGCACTTCCCTAAATCCTGTTTGCATTGTGAAGATCCACCATGCGTTCCGGTCTGTCCAACGGGGGCAAGCTATAAGCGTAAAGAAGATGGCATAGTCTTGGTGGATTACGACAAGTGTATTGGTTGTAAATATTGTGCGTGGGCTTGTCCCTATGGCGCACGTGAACTTGATGAAGAACGTCAGGTCATGACCAAGTGCACTTTATGTGTTGATCGTATTTATAGTGAGACCCTGCCTGAGTCAGAGCGTAAGCCAGCTTGCGTTTTAGCCTGCCCTACCAGTGCACGTATCTTTGGTGACGTGCATGATCCACTCTCCGATGCGAGCAAAGCGATTGCCGAGCGTGGTGGCTATGAACTGATGCCAGAGTGGCAGACCAAACCAGCTAATCATTACTTACCGCGCTCTATTACTGAGACCATTGCCGCCGTGAAAGCAGAAAACTAATGCATCCAAGCTTCTCTTTAATTCTTTTTACAAGTATGGCGGGGATGGCTCAGGGGGCGATTGTGAGCCTTGCGGTGCTCAACTCAGGTTCTGATCAATTACCAAGTGAGCTCTTAAACGTTTATCTATTTCCCTTGATTTTGGCTTTACTAATTGGTGGGTTACTTGCTTCCACCTTTCATTTGGGGCATCCTGAACGTGCTTGGCGTGCCATCATGATGTGGCGCACCTCATGGTTATCGCGTGAGGTTTTGGTTCTCCCAGCATTTATTGCACTCACTGCCTTAGCCTATTACTTCTCTTGGCAAGCTAGTGTTCCCAATTGGTTATGGCTTGTTTTGTGCATTGCTTCACTTGCTCTATGGGTTTGTACCGCGATGATCTACCAGTGCATTCGTTTTATTCAGGAATGGGCTCATCCAGCGACGATGGTTAACTTCATTGCATTAGGAATGAGCTCGGGTTGGTTCTTACTTATGGCCGTACTAACGCTTTGGTCGATACTACATCCCAATCAAGCCGTGGTAACCAGTTCCAATATTGCGGGGGTGGCCGGTTTTACTGGCTTCTTAATTCTTTTATCGTTGTCGTTCAAGCTCTGGATCTGGAAACGTAATCGCGGTCTTAAGCCCAAATCTAATTTACAGTCGGCCACTGGTATCAAGACCGGCTTTGTGCGCCAGATCTCAATGGGGATGATGGGGGGTAGTTTTAATACCCGTGAGTTTTTCCATCAACAGAGTAGCTTCTTTGTGGCTAATGTCCGTAAGATTGCCTTCTTTGGAACATATTTACTACCTGTTCTTTTATTAACTATTGTAGTAAGTAACGGTACTCTGAGCGTATTGGTAATCGCTTTTGTTGTGCACTGTGTTGGTTTGATGGCAGAACGTTGGCTCTTCTTTGCAGAAGCCAATCATCCTCAAAACTTGTACTACCAACGAATTAGCTAAACTGATCGCTTAGCTACTTAAATACCGAGCTCACTGAAGTACTCGTGGTGTTCGGTATTGAGCGTTGAGATGCGCCATTCGATAGGCTCATCTTGGATGCCTAGTGCAAGACGCCGAATCATGATCACTGGTGCACCTACTTTTAGATCCAACCATTCTGCATATTGTTTACTAGCTGCTCCCGCACGAAGTCGTTCGCTTGTGCGCACGACAGTTTGTCCATATTGGGCTTGATAGAGCTGATAAATACTTCCCTCGCGTTGCGCAAAGGCGGCTTTGGTCAGCGTCGGAAATTGTTTCTTACTCAGCGTGATGTGATCAACCAAGACACAGGTCTGATCTAAAAAGAGACGATTGACGATTCTCCAAACAGGCGAGCCTTCTTTCATTGCGAGTTTAGTGGCTTCCTCTTGGTTAGCACTAGCGCTCTGAAAGGAAACAAGTTCTACCTTGGGGTAGTTTTTATGTTCGGCATTGTGTTTGACAACATGAAAGAAGTAATACAAAAGTCGTTGTTCATCGTGTTCGGCAACATAGGTACCCTTGCCTTGCCTGCGAATCACAATCCCTTCGGCAACCAGTTCGTCGACTGCTTTGCGCAGAGTACCGATCGAGACCTTGAGTTCCTTAGCAAGGTCTTTCTCGGCAGGTAATGCCTGACCCATGAAGAAACGTCCACTCACCAAATCATTGGTGATCTTCTGTTTTACCTCTTGGTAGGCAGTAATGGCTTTCATTGCTAGGTTGGTCACCCAAATACTGGGTGACCAAGCAGACTACTTAGGCTGACTCATACAAACGGGTCATTACAAACTCGTTATGACCAAGGATTTCAGCAGCGGTTAGTTCACCATTAGCAGTACGCAAGAGCGCATCCAATAGTTTCTCACCCGCTGTATCCATGTTCTCCTCACGACGCAAAATACCAGACACATCCACATCAATATGCTCTGACATCGTGCGAACAGTCTTGGGATTAGCACAAAGCTTAATCACCGGCAGAATAGGATTACCAATCACGTTACCTTGCCCTGTTGGGAAGAAATGAGCAGCAAAACCCGAGGCCGCGCACAAAGTCACCATTTCGGCAGCAGCCGATGAAGAGTCCATAAACCAAAGACCTTTGCCAGTAGGCGCTTCTGCTTTATCCAAAACACCGTCGACCATGCACTTCTTACCAATCTTCTGAATATTGCCTAAGGCTTTCTCTTCGATGGTAGTGAGACCACCTGCAATATTGCCTTTGGTAGGCTGTGAGTCTGAAAGGTCGCTAGTCTTATTGCGCTCGACCACACCTTGATAGCGATCAAACATCATCTTGAACTTGGCTTTGACTTCTGGTGTACGGCAACGTGCTTCTACCAAGTGCTCACCACCTGTAAGCTCGGTGGTCTCACCAAACACTAGGGTCGAACCAATTTCATAGAGTTTGTCAAAAGCGTTACCAACGGTTGGATTTGAACCGCAACCTGAGGTCGTATCCGACTCACCACACTTGGTTGAAACCCACAGCTCGGATAAAGGCGCTGAGACACGTTGGGCTTTGGAGGCATGTTTCATAAACTTATAGGCAGCACGGCTGGCATTAGCAATCGTGGTGGTATCGCCATTTCCCTCGATCCAGAATCCCTCTACTGGCTTACCGGATTTTTTGATTCCTTCTACAACCTTAGCAGTCCATTGGGGCTCAATACCAATCACGACTACAGCAGCAACGTTAGGATTACATCCTGCACCAATGAGGGTACGGAAGTGCAGCTCAAGGTCAGCACCAAACTGCAGACGGCCATAGGGGTGGGTAATTTTGACAGTACCCTTAATGTTGTTGGTGACCGCATCGCAGGCGGCGTTCGAGAGGTCATCGAGGGGCAGAATAATCACATGATTACGAATCCCCATGCGACCGTTCTCACGACGGTAACCCATAAAAGTGGCTTTTTTTAAATCGATCATCGTTTATCTTTCTTTCTGTTTATGTATGAGGTAGATGGCTTACCAGCGTTTGGTCTTCACGTTCTGTACATGCAAGTGCTCACCCTTTTTAATGGGAGCAACAACCTTGCCAATATCCACGCCGTATTTAATCACCGTATCGCCGACCTTCAGGTCTTGCAAGGCAATCTTGTGACCAATCGGGATATCACTCTCCGATTTAATCTTGAGGGTGCTATCCCCTTCCATTACCCAACCGGTTAAATCGGTTCCAGAATTGACGCCTTCTACTACGACGACTCCCACAACATCTCCAGGTTCATGTACGACGAAATGAATCATGCTTTCTCTCCTTTAAGGTACTGCTATTAATTATTCCAACGCTTACTAATACCGCTCTTAATTTCTTGTACGACCGCATCGTTGACGGTTACACCCGAACGTAGCGCTTGTGCACGTTGCGCAAAGCGTCGTTGTCCCGGCAAACGAATCCCATCATCGCTCGCCAACATGGCCAAGAATGCCGCGATGCGTTTATTGTAGGTCCCTGCACCCGATAGGCCTGGATCAATCGTGATGAGTAGTTGTCCAAGACGAGGCTTATTGCCTTTCATGGCAAAGAAGGTATCGGCCTCATACGAGAACTGACTACCTGATAAGCCAACCGCTAAGAGCTCAATGATGAGAGCGAGTAAAGCGCCTTTGTCACCACCGAGTGGAACCATCAATCCTTTAAGACCCTCATTTGGATCCGTGGTGGGCTTACCTTCTGCATCCAATGCCCAGCCTTGGGGAATTGACTCCCCTTTCTTAGAGGCCACTAATAATTTGCCACGCGCGACCGCAGATAAAGACATATCAATCACTAATGGGTCTTTGCCCTTCACCGGAAATGCCGCTGCTAGTGGGTTAGTTCCAAAGAGTGCTTTTTTACCACCCGCCATCGGCATCGCAGCTGGTGTATTACCCAAAAGAATCGAGACATAACCGGCGCGTGCGGCTGCTTCGGTGTAATGCCCGGCAACTCCAAAGTGATGGGTGTTCTTAATAGCAACTAGGCCTACGCCTTGTGAATGGGCTAAGCGTACGGATAGGTCGGTTGCTGTTTTAATGGCGGGGAATGCCAAGCCATCTTGACCATCCACTAAGGCCGCGGCTGCTTTATAAGCATGCACCTTCGCTTTGGCTTGGGTATTTACACGACCATGCTTGGCATGCCCAGCGTATTGGGGAACGCGGGCTAGACCATGTGATGCTAGGCCATCTGCTTCTGCAAGAGCCAGAAAGAGCGCGGTATCGGCGGCAGCATCGTGTGCAATATCGGCAGCTCGTAAGCCTTGATAGGCCAGTTGCACCATCTCATTAAATGAATGGCTCACGAATGGTTCTCCAAAAAAATGTTCACTTCGCGAGCAATCATATGGCTCACACGTTCATTACTTTCTTCAGTGACCCCGGCAATGTGCGGGGTCAGAATTAAATTAGGGACATCTTTGAAATGCAAAAGGTCTTTGGCAGGTTCGCTTGCAAAAACATCAAGCGCTGCTCCCCCTAAGCGTCCAGAGCGTAAGCGCTCTGCCAATGCGTGCTCATCGACAATTCCACCGCGTGCGGTATTAATGAGATAGGCGCCGGCTTGCAT